>Ga0185299_10000641_pt1 | contig 86932 bp, 85 predicted proteins | sample PaiPotPPA55metaG_FD_128002 | JGI IMG/M metagenome (GOLD analysis project Ga0185299, IMG submission 128002) | Iron sulfur acid spring bacterial and archeal communities from Banff, Canada, to study Microbial Dark Matter (Phase II) - Paint Pots PPA... ...
CGGGCCGACGAACGCGAAACCGGCCTTCTTCAGGGTCTTGGCCAGCGCCGCGGACTCGGGCGTGGTCGCGGCGATCTCCTTCGTGCTGCGGGGGCGCGGGCGGTCCGCCGGGGCGTGCGACCAGATGAGGTCTGTCAGGCCTCCGTCCAGGGCGCGGGCGGCCTTGGCGTTGGCCACCGCAGCGTTGATCTTGGCCCGGTTGCGGACGATGCCCTCGTCGGCGAGCAGCCGGGCCACGTCCTTGTCGCCGAACTTGGCAACCTTTGCGATCTCGAAGCCCGCGAACGCCGCGCGGAAACCCTCGCGCTTGCGCAGGATCGTGATCCAGGCCAGCCCCGACTGGAAGGCCTCGAGGCAGATCCGCTCGAACAACGCGTCCTCGCCGCGCAGCTCCCTCCCCCACTCCTCGTCGTGGTACGCCACATAGAGCGGGTCCGAGCCCGCCCAGGGACAGCGGGCCAGGCCGTCCGCCCCGATCGTCACGCCGTGATCGTCCATGGCGGCATCATGGCACGGGGGTCGGACAATTCCGGATACCGCGCAAGCCGCGACGCAGCAGCACGGCGAGGACCAGCGCGGTGAAAGCGCCGCCGGTGCTCAGCAGGTACGCGTGCTGGGCTCCGACATCGTCGATCAGCGGGCCGCCGACCGAGCCGCCGATGGTCACGCCAAAAGCGAGACCGGTCGTGCCCACGGTCAGACCCTCGGTCAGCAGCGCCACCGGGACAAGCTCCTCCAATAGGGCGAACGCCGTGATGAGCGTCGGGGCGATGGTGAAGCCGGCGAGCAAGAGCAGCCCGGCGAGCAGCCAGAGGTTGCTGGCGAGCGGGAGTAGGGCGGCGGTGACAGCCATGGAGAGCAGTAGTAGGAGAAGTTTGCGGGGCAGGGGCATGGCGAAGTGGACGGCGCCGAAGCCGATGCCCGCGATCATCGAGCCGAGCGCGTAGACGCCGAGCAGCAGGCCCGCGGCCGACTCGTGGCCGTGCTCCTGCGCGAACGCCACGGTGATCACCTCGACCGAGCCGAACAGCGTGCCGGTGCCGATGAACACCAGCAGCAGCACCCTGACGACCGGCACGGCGATCGAGCCGAGGCCCGACCCGCCCTGCGAGGGCGCGGGATCCGGCTGGGTGCCGCGCTGCAGGCACAGCGCGAGCGTGCCGAGGGCGAGGAACGCGGCGACGGCGCTCAGCCCGCTGGACGGGGCCACCGAGGTCGTCAGAAACGTCACGAGTACCGGGCCGATCAGGAACACGACCTCGTCGATCACTGATTCGAAGGCGTAGGCCGTGTGCAGCGTCGGCGTGCCCGAGTAGATCCGCGACCAGCGGGCCCGCACCATCGAGCCGATGCTCGGCATCAGCACGCCCGCGAACGCGGCGCACAGGTAGAACGTCCAGGTCGGGGCGTGTACGCGGACCGCGACCAGCAGCCCGATCAGGGACGAGGCGCTGGCCAGGGCGGCCGGGATGGCGACCTTGTCCTGGCCGTAGCGGTCGGTCAGCCGAGCTAGCATCGGCCCGCCGATGGCCTGGACGAACGCGGCGGTGGCCGAGACCGTGCCGGCGACGGCGTAGCTGCCGGTCGACCGCTCGACGAGCAGCACGCTGCCGATGCCGATCATCGACAGCGGCATCCGGGCGACGAAGCCCGCGCCGGAGAAGCCCTTCGCGCCCGGCGTCCGCAGCAGGCCCAGGTAGCTGCGCAGGCCGCCGTGCGCGCGCTGGACTTCGTCGATCTCGGAATCAGTCGTCACAGGGCCGATGCTATGCGTCCGCTTCGGGCACGTACGTGATCTGGTAGACCTTGCGCAGCGTCTCGTGCACCGTCCAGCGGGTCACGGCGCCCTCCGGCAGCACGGCCACGTCGCCGGGGCCCACCTCGAGGGTCGGCCCGTCCTGGAACTCGATGGTGGCGCGGCCGCTGAGCACTACGAACACCTCGTCGGCCTCCACGTCGGTCACCACGCCCGGGGTGATCTGCCAGACGCCGCGCTCGACGACCCGTCCACCCGGCTCAGCCGCGGCGGACTCGTGCAGCACCGCGCTGGCCACGCGCGGCTCGCCGGAGACGATCTGCTCGGGATCGAGCTCGTCCGGGGTCAGCACGGCGTCGGCCGCGGCGAGGGCGAAGGGCGGGGTCGGCGGGTTCTGGTCCATGGACTCGATCTTGCCCGAATGGCCCACCCACGCGCACCTGGCACCGTGTAAGGGGCACAGTTGAGGCATGGACGTGGTGCGGCACGGGGTCTTGAACCGGTTCGGCGAGAGCTGGACCGTGCGCTTCCGGCGAGAGCTCGGCCACCCGCCGGAGCGCGTCTGGGCCGCGCTGACCGTGCCCGCGCGGCTGGAGGCCTGGTTCCCGACCGGGATCATCGGCGAGTGGTCGGTCGGCGCCCATCTGGAGTTCCCGTTCCGCGGCTCGGTGTTCCCGACGATGCACGGGACGGTGCTGCAGGCGCGGGCGCCGCGCGTGCTGGAGTACGCGTGGGGTCCGGACACGCTGCTGTTCCGCCTGGAGCCGGGCGGACCGGGCACCCGCCTCGAGTTCGTCGTGACGCTGGAGGAGTTGGGGAAGGCGGCGCGGGACGCGGCCGGCTGGCACGAGGCGCTGGATCTGATGGAGACCTGCCTGGACGGGGACGAGCCGTGGCCGCTCGGGGAGCGCTGGGCCGAGCTGGCCCCGGTTTACGCCGACGCCTTCGGGCCGGAGGCCTCGACATTGGGCCCGCCGGAGGAGTGGACTGCTCCGGAAGGGTGAACGGGGAGTCGCGGCAGGGGCGGACCCTGTCCCCTCCAGTGCGGGGTCCGCTCCTGCCTCCGTCCGCCACCCGACGGGATGTCGATCAATCGGACCCGCCGAAGGTATAGAAGATCTGACGGACCGTCAGTCGTATGAGGGTTTCGAGTCCGGACCGAGACAACGCACTTGCGAACGCAGTCGCGCCGACTAGCGCAGGATCTGCAGCTCACGGCTGGTGCGGTTGAGCCGGTCGCCGCCGGTCTCGGTGCACACGCAGATGTCTTCGATACGCGCGCCGTGCCGGTCCGGCAGGTAGATCCCGGGCTCGACGGAGAAGGCCATGCCGGGCTCCAGCGGCCTGCTCGAACCGCTGACGATGTAGGGCTCCTCGTGCGTCTCGAGGCCGATGCCGTGGCCGGTGCGGTGCACGAAGTACTCGCCGTATCCGGCATCGGTGATCTGGTCGCGGCCGATCGCGTCGAGCGCCTCGGCGGTGATCCCGGGTCGTACCGCGTCCGTCTGGGCGCGCTGGGCGGCGAGCAGCACCGCGTAGTACTCGGCGTATTCGGCGGGAGGTTCGCCGACGACGTAGTTGCGGGTCGAGTCGGAGCAGTAGCCGTCGGGCATGGTGCCGCCGATGTCGACGACGACCGGCTCGCCGCGCTGGATGACCCGGTCGGAGACCTCGGCGTGCGGGCTGGCGCCGTTGGGTCCCGAGGCGACGATGACGAAGTCCGTCCGCGCGTGGCCCTCGGCGACGATCGCGTCCGCGATGTCCTGGCCGACCTGACGCTCCGTCCGTCCGGCGCGCAGCCACTCGCCCATCCGCGCGTGCACCCGGTCGATGGCGTCGCCGGCCAGCCGCAGCGCCTCGACCTCGGCCGGGGTCTTGCGCATCCGCAGGTCGCTGAGGACCGGTCCGGCGAGTTCCTGGCGCACGCCCGGCATGGCGTCGCGGAAGCCGACGAGCTTCTCCGCCCACATGTGGTTGTCGACGCCGATCGTGCTCAGATTCTTGGGCAGCAGCGCGGCCGCGAACTCGTACGCGTTCTGCGTCTCCTGCCAGCCCGCGATCTCGATGCCGAGTCTCCCGGCCGGGGAGGCGTGCGCCGCCGGAACCTCGAGTCGCGGGGCGATCAGCACGGGGTCGCCGTCCACCGGGAGCAGCAGGCAGGTCAGCCGCTCCAGCGGCAGGGCCTCGTAGCCGGTGAGGTAGCGCAGGTCCGCTCCGGGGGTGACGATCAGGGCGTCGAGTCCGGCGGCGGCCGCGGCGGCGCGGGCCCGCACGAGGCGGTCGGTGGAGAAGAGGTCATCGGTCACGGAGTCAGCGTATGACCACGCGCGGGAACCCGGCGACCGGTACGCTCCGGGTTGTGGATCAAAGTGCTGCTCGCCACTCCCCCACACCGCCGTCTGACGCGGCGTCCGAGACCAAGGCGGGGCCCTCGCGCCGTCAGCAGGTCGCGACGATGGGCGTGCTCGGCGCGCTGGCCGGAGCCACGCTCGGCAGCCGGCGCGGGCTACGCGGCGTGGCCGAGGGCGCGCTGCTCGGCGCCACGGCTCTCGGCGCGGTCGAGGCGGTCGCGCGGGCCCGGCAGAAGCCCGGGCAGATCCCGGCGCGGTGGGCGCGGATCGCCGCGAGCGCGGCCATCGCGGCGCCGGCCGGCTGGGTCGGCGGAAAGCTGGCCGGGGCAGGTCCGGTGGCGGTCGGCACGGTCAGCGGCTCGGTCGCGGGCGGGTTGGGATTGCGTCCGCAGAAGGTGGCGCTCGGCCCGGTGGTCGGCGCGTCGCTCGGGGCCGGGTTCGCCGCGTTCGACCGCAAGGCCAATCCGGCGCTGGTCGCGGCCACGACGGTCGCCGCGTTCCGGGCGATGTCGGCCGTCGTGTTCCCGGACGAGCAGATCAGCATGCTGGCCGAGCGCGTGTCCCCCGAGCAGCTGCCATTTGTCCTACCGCTGGCCGCCCATTCGCGTTACATCGGCATGGGTTACGTCGAGCAGTTGGCGGAACGTCTGGGCCGCGAATACGTGCGCGACACGCAGGACGTCGGCATCATCGGCTCCCTGAACGAACTCGACGGCCCGCAGTTCGATTCGGCGCTCGTGCATCCGCTGGTGCAGGAGTTCTACGAGCACACGACGCGCTTCAAGCTCGACATCGTGCCCGAGTGGCGCACGTGGGTCCGGCCCGGCTACCTCGTGTACCGGACGATGCTGGCGCGTCCGCTCGGGCAGGCCAACCTGCCGATGAACCAGCGTGAGGCGCTGCGCGGCGTGCACAGCCGTATCGACACGATCGCACCCGACCGGGAGGGCGAGCCGCTGCTGCGCGGCTGGCTGCGGTCGTTCGCGGACGACGACGAGCCGATCTACGTGGGCGTGTACACGACGTACCGGCACGAGGGCCGTGGCTTTGTGCGCGTCGGCTTCCCGTTGCCGGAGATGAACTTCACCGCGACGCTGATCCCGCTGCATCGCAACGACGGCGGGCTCACGCTCACCAGCCGCAGCGACCAGTCCGACCAGCCCGGGCACTACCTGACGTATGTCGACCCGGAGAGCGGGGAGCTGACCTCGGCCGTCGTGCACGGGTTCGCCGAGCAGTTGGACGTGTACGTGCGCGAGGGCGAAGTGGTCGCCGAGCACGCGTTCCGGGTTTTCGGGCTGCCGTTCCTCGTGCTGCGCTACCGGATCGAGCGGAAGCCGGTCGGCTGATCCCGGCGCGGACCCCGAGGCTGAGCTGCGGCTATGCCCGTGCGACGGGGAATGTGGGACACGACATATCGTGTTTCCTGGGAAACGGGGCTACACTCCGTTTCATGCCCGCAGAATTGCCCGCGCGGAGCGCGGAGGACCTCGAGCAGCGCGCCGCCGACCGCGACCGGGACGAGGTCGCCGTGATCCTGGGGGAAGCGCTCGCCACCGGCCGGCTCACCAGCGAAGAGCACGCCGAGCGTCTGGAGGCTGTGTACGCGGCCCGCACGTACGGCGATCTCGCGCCGATCACGAAGGACTTACCGCACGAACGTACCGGCGGGGTCGTACTGCCGGAATCGACGGTGCGTCAGGAGGTCTCCGCAACCCTGAGCAAGGTGCACCGCGGCGGCCGCTGGGTGCCCGGCCGGCACACCGAACTGCGGGCGAGCTTCGGCGCGCTGATCGTGGACATGTCCGAGGCCGTACTGCCCGGCCGGGAGATCACCATCGCGGCGAACTCGCTGTTCGGCAAGCTGGTCGTGCGGATCCCGGCGAACGCGCGGATCGTGGACGAGGGCGGGGCCGTGTGCGGCAAGTGGGCGGTGCACGGCCGCGGCCTGTCGCGGGACGACGGTCAGAGGCCGGGCGCGGAAGACGGCCCGCTGATCCGGATCACCGGGCGCGCGCGCTTCGGCAAGGTCACGATCGTGCGCGCAGGAGCGGACGCCAATCTGCTCGGCCAGGTTTTCGAGGGGCTTCGGGGGACGGGGAACCGATGACGGGGGCGGGGGCGGGGGCGGTCGAGGGCACCCAGGAGTCGTACGCGGCGATCGCCGGGCTCTACGCGGATCGCTGGGGCGCGGCCGAGAACCGCTGGGTCGGCGAGGCGCTGACCCGGTTCGCGGCGGACCTGCCGGCCGGGGCGCTCGTCGCCGACGTGGGCTGCGGGCCGGGGAAGGATACGGTCCGGCTGCGGGAGCTGGGGTTTCGCGCGCACGGCTTCGATCTCTCGCACGCGATGCTCGCCGCACGCGACGTGCCTGGTCAGACGCGTGCCGACCTGCGTCGGCTGCCGCTACCGGACGGCGTACTCGACGGCCTGTGGTGCATCGCGGCGCTGCTGCACATCCCGCGCGAGACGGCGCCCGGCGCGCTCGCCGAGTTCCGCAGGGTGCTGCGTCCGGGCGGACGCGCGGTGATCTCGGTGGCCGAAGGCGATGGCGAAGGCTGGGAGCGCTACCCGTTCCAGGACGGCGTGCCGGACCGGTATTTCGTCTACCACTCGCGCGATGACTTCACCGGGATGCTCGCCGCCGCGGGCCTCGAGACTCTGTGGACTACCTGTGCAAGCACCCATCGCGACTGGCTGACCCTACACGTACGCCGGGACGCGGGAGTACATTGAGGGAAAAGGCGGGCGTAACGCGCGCACTCCTCGTCCCAGGAGGAATGGACATGGCCCAGTCCAGGTTCCGGACGGACCGTCAGCTATCGGCCCGCATGATCACGGTGATGGGGACACTCGTCCTCGCATACGCCGCGGCCGTGGCGATCCTGACTTTCGTGCTCGGCCGGTGGTGGCCGCTCGGTATCGCGGCGATCGTCGGATTCTTCGTCTTCCAAATGCTGGCCAGCGGCAAGGTAGCGCTGCTCGCGGTCGGCGCGCACGAGGTCACCGCCGAGCAGGAGCCCGAACTGCACGCCCTCGTCGACCGGCTCTGCGTACTCGCGGACATGCCGAAGCCGACGCTGGCCGTGGCGGAGACCTCGGTGCCCAACGCCTTCGCCGCCGGTCGCAGGCGCAAGGGCGTGGTCCTGTGCGTGACGCGCGGGATGCTGGCGAAACTCGACGAGCAGGAGCTCGAGGGCGTCATGGCGCACGAGCTCTCGCACGTCGCGCACGGCGACGCGGTCGTGATGACGGTGGCCTCGTTCGTCGGGGTGCTCGCCGGGCTCACCGCCCAGATCGGGGCCCGGTTGATGCTGATCGCGGGCCGGATGCGCGGTCTCTGGCAGTTCCTGGTCGTCGCGCTGGCGGTGACGGTGCTGGCCACGGCCACCTGGTTCGTCTCGGTGCTGCTGATCCGCGCGCTCTCCCGGTACCGCGAGTTCGCCGCGGACCAGGCGGCAGCCCAGCTGACCGGCAACCCGGCGGCCCTGTCCTCGGCGCTGCTGAAGGTCTCGGACCGCCGCTCGCTGATCCCGAGCCGCGACCTGCGCCGGGCGACCACGATCAACGCCTTCGCCTTCTGCCCGGTCGTCGGCGCCAAGAAGCAGGCCGGCTCGCAGCTGCTGTCCACCCACCCGACCGTCGAGGCGCGGATCGAGCGGCTGGAGCGGATCGCCCGGCAGCTGGGCTGAGATCGGCGAGAACCGGGATCCTGAGAGCTGTGATCCTGAGAAGACCGCGCCTCTTACGGCGCGCCGACGGAGAATGTGCTGAGATGCCGCTGAGAATCCGCAGGACGGCACGCAGTAGAAGCGAACACCCGAGTTAGCCTTAAGTATGGACGAGAACAAGGCGTTGAGAGTGGTTGACGCGCTGCGCGAGCAGGGCGTCAACGCCCACCTCGCTCGGGAGGGCGTGTACAAGATCGGGGTGCGGGTCGTGCTCGGGGACGGCCGCGAGGCGGTCTGGGACACCGACGACACCCCCGGGCTCGAGGCCCAGGTCATGCGCGACGGCATGCTGGTCGGCTACGTGCCGCAGATACCCGGCTCGGAGGACTACGACTTCGGCCAGGTCGTCGCCGCGATCGCCGGCACCGACTATGACCAGCCGGTGGCCACCCGCGCCAGCACCCCGCCGAAGCCCGGCGTGCCGCTGGCGCCCGAGGGCGGCGTCTTCCGGCGGTTCCTCGGCGGATTCCGGGAACGCTAGAACGCAGGAACGCAGGAGCCAACAGAACGCGAGCCCCGCGCGCGAGGACGCGCGGCCGGAGAAGGTCGGAGGGTGCCCCCATGGTTGTGGCCATCTCGTCCAGCGCCGATTCCGCGCGGCTGATCGCCGCCGCCCTGATCACCGGATGGGGGCTGCTGGCGCTCGGCATGGGCTCGATCATCTGGACGAACTTCTGCGGAGTGGCCGACTTCAGCGCCCGGATGGCCCGGATGGCGCGCGGCGTCGAGGAGACGCACCGGCGCAACTCGGTGCGCGCGTACCGCAGGCACGGCGGCTTCTGGATGGCGCTCGGCGCGTGCGCCGTCGTGTTCGGGCTGCTGGCGTTCCTCTGGGCGGTCAGCTAGCGGCGTGGTCGGGGCGCCGGGAATCGACGGGCGACGGCGAGGCGCGCTGACTACGATGACCGCATGCGGGAACTGATCATCCTCGGCACGGCCTCGCAGGTGCCGACGCGTACCCGGAACCACAACGGCTACTTCCTGCGCTGGGACGAGGACTGCTTCCTGTTCGACCCGGGCGAGGGAACGCAGCGTCAGATGACGCTGGCCGGAGTCGCCGCGACGGACCTGACCCGGCTGTGCGTCACCCACTTCCACGGCGACCACTGCTTCGGCCTGCCCGGTGTCTTCTCCCGGCTCGCCCTGGACCAGGTGACCGGCCCCGTCCACTGCCACTTCCCCGGCTCCGGCGCCGCCCTGTTCGACCGGCTGTGCTGGACCTGGCCCGAATTCCGCGGGCAGGTGCTGCGCGAGGAGCCGGCGTTCGGCGAGCGCACGGTGCTGGCGACCGCGCCAGCGAGCGGTTTCGGCCGCCTCGAGGCGATCCGCCTCTCGCACGGCGTCGACTCCTACGGCTACCGGCTCACCGAACCCGACGGACGCCGCATGCTCCCGGAGCGGCTCGCCGAGGCAGGCGTACACGGCCCGCAGATCAGCGAGCTGCAACGCGAGGGCCGGATCGAGGTCGGCGCACGCGTCGTCACCCTGGAGGAGGTCAGCGCCCCGAGGCCGGGCCAGGTCTTCGCGTTCGTCATGGACACGCGCCTGTGTCAGGGCGTGTACGACCTCGCCGCGAACGCCGACATGCTCGTCATCGAGTCCACCTTCCTCAGCTCCGAGGCCGCCCTCGCCGCCGAGCACGGCCACCTGACGGCCCGCCAGGCAGCCACCGTCGCCGAGGAATGCGGCGTCCGCACGCTCGTGCTGACCCACTTCTCCCAGCGGTACACCGACCCGGCCCAGTTCGAGCGCGAGGCCCGCGAGGTCTACAGCGGGGAGCTCTACGTCGCCGAGGACCTGATGCGGATCCCGTTCCCGAAGCGCGCGACGGACTAGCCGCCTCGGCTGTGTCAGACCAGGCGGGTGAGGAAGAGCCACGCGTTCATCACGCCGCCGATCAGCGCGATGACGACCGACGGGACGAGCCAGTACAGGCCGCCGCCGTGCCCGGCCAACACCGTGATGCCGCTCGCCAGCAGGAACACGACGGTGAGCAGGTTGGGCGAGGAGCGGTCCAGCATGCGCAGCGCCCGAGCCGTGGCTGAGTTGCTCTCAGTGGTGGAGGCGCCGAAGGTCTTGTTCCGTCCGACGATGACGATGGTCAGGCCCGCGAGCACCGCCAGCACGGTCAGCTCCGTGCCGACCACCCATCGCGGCTGGCCCGGCACCATCAGCAGGATCGAGGACATCAGCGGGACGACGAACAGCACGAGGGTCTGGCCGGCCGAGGCCCGCAGCCCCAAGTGCGCGCCGATCCGCTGGGCGTTGAGCGACACCGCGACGAACAGCAGGCCGGTGAGCGCGGCGCTCGCCCCGCCGACGACGACCGCGAAGTTCGCCCAGCTCCCGACTGCCAGGTCCATACGTCGTCCTCCTCAGGGCTCCGACGGCCCACATCCAGTATCGGGTAAGCCTGCGGAACCGCGCGGGATCATCAGGCCCGTCAGATCCATCAGGTCAAGACGATCGGGTTCGTGAGCGCCGCCATGGCTCCGTCGGGATGCCGCACCTCGACGCGAACGAAGCTCGACTCATCCGCCCGAGTACGCCACCTCACGATTCCTGAGCCGTCGTCAGGCAGAACTGTGCGATGCACCTCGCCTGCGGCGGTATAGATGCTAACGATGCCGTGCGGCACCCCGTGCCGGACGGTCAGCACCACATCGGCGACCTCGCCAGCGGTATCTAGGCGCTCCCCGACTCCGGCACTGAGGTCCCCGGACGTGGCCGTGAACGACATGTCGATGCCTTGCGACTCGGCGATCCAGCTTCGCCCGGCGCGCAGGCCGGCCAGGATCGCCCGCGTGCTCAGCTCCTCGGCCATGACGACCGTCTGCGGCGTACCCACCAACTGACCTGCCAGGTGGATGTCGCTGTTGCCGATGGCCGGGCGCCATCGCCCGCGGGCCACCCCGTCGGCGAGGCTGTCCGCCCAGTCGGCCAGCGCCGCCTCGTTGTCGGCGTTCCAGGGCCGGGTTGAGCTCCACAGCCCGTTCCACACTTCGACCAGGTCGAATCCGTCGAGCGGGTACAAGAGCGTGCCGGATTCGTAGGGCGCGTGCGGATGCGCCGCCACGCAGAGACCCCCGGCTTCCTGCACCTCGCGCAGGTGGAGGTCGATGGCGGCCTCGTCGCTCGCGTCATATTCCCAGCCGACCACGTGTCCGGGATCGAGCCCCAAGGCCAGCCAGTGGCCGGACCTCGTGACAACCTCCTGACCGAGGATCACCAACAGGTCGTCACCTGCGCACGGGCCCCAGAGCCCGTGCGTGTCGGTCCGGTTGTGCTCAGTGGTCGCGATGAAGTCCAGCCCCGACCTGCGCGCGTCGGCGGCGAGCTGATCCGGGGTCAGCTCGCCGCCGGACGAAGCCACCGAATGCACATGGCAGTCGCCTCGATACCAGCCGGCGGTCATTACCGGGGCTTGTGGCCGACGGCTGCGTAGAGGCTGTAGCGGGCGACGTCGCCGCCGAGCGGGTCGGGGATCTCCTCGTCGAGGGTCGGGCGCCAGTGGATGGCGTCGACAAGGCCGGGCGGCACCAGTTCGTAGCCGCGCATGAGCTGCTCGATCTGGGTTCGGGAGCGGAAGACGCCGGGCTGGGTCGTGTTCTCGTAGATGCCCTCGACCTTGCCGACCGTCTCGGGCTGGTAGTCGTTGGTGCCGTGGCTGATCGCCAGGTAGGAGCCGGGCGCGCTCGCCTCGTGGTACGCGGCGATGATCGCGGCCGGGTCGTCCTCGTCGGGGATGAAGGGCAGGACCGAGACGAGTAGGACCGCGAGCGGTCGGTCGAGGTCGATGCCTGCCGCTACGGCCTGCTTGAGGACCTCGTCCGGGTCGCGCAGGTCGGCGTGGAGGACGTCCACCTGCGTCACGTTGGCGAGTAGGGCTCCGGCGTGGGCGATGGCTACCGGGTCTGCGTCGACGTAGACGGTGTGGGCCTCGGGGTTGGCCGCGAGGACGATCTCGTGGACGTTGCCCGCGGTGGGGATGCCCGAGCCGAGGTCGAGGAACTGGTCGATGCCGGCCGTGCACAGGTGCTGGACGGCGCGGTAGAGGAAGGCGCGGTTCGCGCGCACGACGTACGGGGCGTCAGGGAAAACGCCCAGGGCCTGCTCGGCCAACTGCCGGTCGGCGGCGAAGTTGTGCGAGCCCCCGAGGAAGTAGTCGTACATGCGCGCGACGGAGGGCCGCTCGATGTCGACCGAGTCGGGAGCCCAGGCGGGGCGTTGGGGCACGATGACCTCGTTTCCCGCCCTGGGCTCGTCATACGGCGTCCGGGCGAACGATCGGGCAGGAAGGATCGCGGCCCGACTACCCGCCGGGCCGCCTCACAACTCGCGAGCATAACGCTGATGGCGCCGAGAAGGCGGTGCCGGATTCGTCAGCCGAGCCCGACCGTCTGCCGCTCGGGCTCGATCACGAGCACGATGCGCTCCTGGTCCCGGGAGTAGGGCGCGCCGATGTACTTCGCGGACAGCTGGTCGATGATCTCCCACGCCGTATCGCCCTCGAGCCATTCCACGACCCGGCCGCGGACGAGTACGGGCTCGAACGGGTTGTCGGCGGGCGCGATGGACAGCGCCAGCCGAGGGTCGCGTCGCAGGTTGCGCGCCTTGCGCGAGCCGGGCCCTGTGAGGATGACGATTCGGTCGCCGTGGGTGCCGACCCACAGGGGGACGGTGTGCGGCGAGCCGTCCGGCAGGACGGTGGCGAGGTGGGCGATCGAGGTGCCGTCGAGTACGCGGCGTACGTCGGGATCGAGCATGGGTGTGCTCCTTCGGTAGGCGGCGGTCGGTCAGCCTGCGGAGCCCGTGGCCCGGAGTTCGTAGTGCTTCATCTCCTGGATCTGGCCGAAGAAGGGCCGGACCGCGGCGAAGAAGTCGGTGAACCGGGCGCTGGTGCGAAAGCCCCGCTCGTGGCCCTCGACCGAATCCCACTCGATCCGCACCACGAAGTGCTCGGGTTCCTCCACTCCCCTGGCCACGTCGTAGCGCAGGCAGTGCGCGTCCGCGTCGAGGATCTTCCCGCCTTTGCGGTAGGCCTCCTCGAACTCTTCCGCCCGTTCGACGGGCACGGTGTACCGGATGTACTCGATGACCATGTGCGCTCTCCCCTGGCTGAGTCCTCGCTGAGTGCGATTTCACCAATACAATACTGCCCTGTATTGGTGAAATCAATGGTAGCCTCCGAGCGTGGCGACGGCTGGAGAGAACCGCGGGCGGGCGCGGGACCCGGAGATCGACGCGCGGATCCTGGCCGTGGCGAACCGGCAGCTGGCCGACGTCGGGTACAAGGCGCTGTCGCTGACCGCGGTGGCCCGCGAGGCCGGCACCACCCGCCAGGCGCTCTACCGCCGCTGGCCCACGAAGGCCGCGCTGGCCGCCGCCGCCCTGGAGATGAGCGCGGACGCCGGGCCCGCCGCGTCCTCCCGCGACCCCCTATCCGACCTGGTGGCCGAGCTGTCCGACTTCCAGCGCGGCGTGTCCAAGCCCGGTCGGCTCTCCCTGGTCGGCACGATGCTGCAGGACAGCACCGACCCCGCGTTGCGCGCCCGCTACCAGGCCCAGATCATCGCGCCGCGCCGGGCCCGGCTGCTGGGCATCCTGCGCCGGGCCCGGCAGTTGGGCCTGATCGACGCCGAGGCCGACCTGGAAGTCGCCATTACCCTGTGCACCGGCTCCTGGTACGCGCGCGCCCTGGCCGGTCTCGACCCGCCGGAGAGCTGGCCGCGGCGCACCGCCGAGCTGGTGTGGCGCGCCGTCGGCGGCAGGCCCGCGGAGTAGCGACACGAAAACGGCCGCCCGTGCTCGCAGCACGGGCGGCCGCCGCCTTCCCCCTTCGAGGAATCAGCGGGGATTCAGCTCATCTCGTGACCTTCCGGAAGGTCAGCGAGACGAGCACGGTGCACGCGGCGATGATCGCGGAACCGATGAGGGCGGCCTGGGTGCTGCTGATGATGGCGGTGGCCGGGTGGCTGCGGGCGGCGGAGCCGGCGACCGTCACCAGGACGGCGATGCCGAGGCTGACGCCGGTCTGCTGCACGGTCTGCATGGTGCCGCCGGCGGCGCCGGCGTCCTGGGGCTTGACCGAGGACATGATCACGACCATCAGGGGGCTGAAGGCGAGGCCCATGCCGAGGCCCATCACGATCATCGGCCACAGCAGGGTGCCGACGTAGCTGCTGTGCTCGCCGATGCGGGTGAAGCCGATCAGGCCCGCGGTCAGCAGCACGGTGCCGGTGATCGTCATCGGCTTGGGGCCGAAGCGCGGCAGCAGCCGCGGGATCAGCCGCGACATCGTGAAGATCAGCACGGACATCGGCAGGAACGCGAGCCCGGTGCGCACCGGGCTGTAGTGCAGCACGTCCTGCAGGTACTGGGTCAGGAAGAAGAAGCTGGAGAAGCCGGCGGCCGGGCCCAGCAGGTAGTTGGCGTACGCGGCGGCCCGGTTGCGGTCCTTGAACAGGTGCAGCGGGAGCAGCGGGTGCTCGGCCGAGGCCTGCAGCATAATGAACGTGCCGATCAGCGCGAGGCCGATGACGATCGGGGCGATCGTCAGGGTGCTGCCCCAGCCGCTGGACGCGGCGTGGATCAGGCCGTACACGAGCGAGCCGACACCCAGCGTGGCGGAGATGGCGCCGCCGACGTCGAGCTTGGTCTCGTGGCGCGGCGGCTGCTTCAGGAAGCGCGGGGCGAGCACGGAGGCGATCACGCCGAAGGGCACGTTGATGAACAGCACCCAGCGCCAGGACGCGGCCTCGGTGAGCACGCCGCCGAGGATCAGGCCGATGGCGAAGCCGGCCGAGGACATGCCGGCGAACAGCGACAGCGCCTTGACCCGCGCCTTCGGGTCGGTGAAGGTGCTGTTGAGCAGCGCTATCGCGCTCGGTCCGGCAGCAGCGGCGCCGACGCCCTGCACAACGCGGGCGATGAGCAGCATGGTGCTGGTGGTGGCCAGGCCGCCGGCCAGCGAGGCGATCGTGAACAGCACGATCCCGCCGGTGAACAGCCTGCGTCGGCCGAACAGGTCGCCGAGTCGGCCGCCGAGCAGCAGCAGGCCGCCGAAGGTAAGCGTGTAGGCGTCGAGCACCCAGGCCAGCGAGGACTGCGAGAAGTGCAGGCCGGTCTCGATGCGCGGCAGGGCCACGTTCATCACGGTGGCGTCGACCATCAGCATCAGCTGGCAGGTCAGGATGATGGCCAGGGCCAGCCCCGGCCTCGACCTCGGTTCGGGGCGTGACCTCGCGTCGATCCGGGTGCGGGCGTCGGCGGTGGCGCCGTCGGCGTCGGAGAGTACGGGGTGCTGCAGGGTGCCTTCTGACACGACAGGCTCCAGAGGTAGCGAAGAAAGGGGAAGTGGAGGTACTCTCCACTTAGCGATGCTTCGACTATACGGAGACAGTCTCCGGTTGGTCAAGCGAAAACGGAGACAATCTCCGGCTTCCGTGAGGAGTACACGATGCGTGCCGATGCCCGAAGGAACTACGAGGCGCTGCTGGCGGCTGCCCGGGACCTGTTCCTCGATCAGGGCCCGGACGCACCGCTGGACGAGGTGGCCAAGCGGGCCGGAGTCGGCGCCGGCACCCTCTACCGGCACTTCCCCACGCGCGACGATCTGGTCGCGGCGGTCTACGTCACCGACATCGAGACGCTGTGCGACGAGGCGGACAAGCTGGCCGCCGATGAACGGCCCGGCGTAGCGCTGGCCGACTACATGGACCTGCACCTGATGTTCAGCATGCGCAACAGCGGGATCAAGAAGGCCATCAAGGAGATGCTCGCCACCGAGGGCCCGCACCCCGAGGGCCTGACGCTGTGCAAGTCACGGATGACGGACGTCGCCAGTGAGGTGCTCGCGCGCGCGCAGGCGGCGGGAGCCGCTCGCCAGGGCATGGACTCGACCGCCTTCCTGCGGATGCTGCACGGCATCTCGCTCGCCTGCGACGACAACCCGGAGATGGCGCCGTCGATGCTGCAGGTGATGAAGGACGGACTGCTGACCGGGCAGTAGCGGTACGGGCCCCGGGGCGGATCCACCGTTCGCCGCGCCCGGCGTGCGGTCCGACTCGGCGTCAGTAGGCTGGGGAGGGTGACGGCGGCGGGCACGGGGAGCGACGGCGGCGACCCCGAGGTCACGCGGTTCCCGTCGACCGAGGCGGTCGGCGCCCGGGTGGATCGGCTCGGCGTGGCCAGGGACCTGCTCGCGCCGCTTTTCGACCAGCTGCCGGCGGGGTTGCTCGCGGTACGCCCCGACGGCTCGGTCGTCCTCGCCAACCAGTGGATGCTCGAGTTCTTCGAGCCGTTCACCATCGACCCCGACTCCAAGCTGATGAGCGTCGACTGGCGGCGGATCTCGCTGCCGGACGGACGTCCGGTGCCGCCCGGAACGCTGCCGCTGGAGCGCTGCCTGACCGAGGGCCGACAGGTCGAGCCTACGGAGTACCTCTACCACGCGGCCGCAGGCGACCGGACGATCGCGGTGGCCGCCGTGCCCGTGCGCGACGACGAGGGCGTGATCATCGCGTACGCCTCGACGGTGGTGGACGAGACGAAGAACCGCCGCTTCGTCGACCAACTCGGCGAGATTCAGCAGGAGCTCGACACGCATGTGCGGGAGCTCGGCCGCGTCCACCGGCTGATCGAGCGCCTCTCCAGCCGCTCCGAGCTGCGCGAGCTGCTGGCCGAGACCGCCGAGGTGGTCGCCGAGCTCGACGGCGCGGACGCGATCGCGATCTTCCTGGGCACGGACGGCGACGAACTGGGGCTGGCCGCGAGCTACGGCATGAACGCCGAGCAGGTGCGGATGGTCGCCGAACTCGACGCCAAGAACCTCTACACCTCGCGGCGCTCGATGCTCGGCCTGCCGACCACGCTCGTGGACGTGCTCAACGAACCCGGCCTGCCACCCGAGTACCGCGGAGTACTGGAGGCCCTGGGCGCGGTGTCCGTCTACAGCATCCCGCTGCCCTCGGCCGACGGGAGCATGCTCGGCTCGGTCGCCTCCATCTTCCGCTCGGTGCGCATGCCGAGCTCGCATCAGCGCCAGCTCGTCGAGACCTGCGGACGCATCGTCGCGCAGCTGATCGTCAACGCGCAGGTCCGCGCGCGCGACCGGGACGTGGCCGTGGCGCTGCAGCGCAGCATGATGCAGGCGCGGCTGCCGCAGGTCGAATGGGGCGAGCTGGCCACGTTCTACCGCGCGGGCTCGACCGGCATGTACGTCGGCGGCGACTGGTTCCACGCCGCGCTGCTGACGGACGGCCGACTGAGCCTGGTGATCGGCGACGTCGTCGGGCACGGCATCGACGCCGTCGGCACGATGGGCCGGATGCGCTCGGCCGTGCGCGCCTACACGCTGCCCGCCGAGGGCACCGCTCCCCCGGGACCGCTCGAACTGGCCACGCTGCTCAACCACTGGTGCGTCGCCACCGACCTCGGCTGGGCGTCGACGGCCTGCTTCGCGGACATCGATCCGACCACCCGCCGCTGCGCCCTGGCCAGCGCAGGGCACCTTCCGCCCCTGCTGATCGGGCCGGACGGCACGGCGCTGCGTTTCGCGCACGACGAGGCGCTCGGCGCTCCGCTCGGGCTGCTGTCCGCCGGAGGTCAGGCCACTGAGATCGCCGTCGAGCTCGAGCCCGGTACGACGCTGCTGCTCTACACGGACGGCCTGGTCGAGCGGCGCGGCGAGGATCTGGCCGAGGGCCTCGCGCGGCTGGCCGAGGTCGCCGCCCGCGAGCTCGACGGCGTGGCGGACGAGCAGCTCGGCGCGGCCTGCGCGCGGATCGCCCGCGCCTGCGCGCCCGAGTCGGCGACGGCGGACGACGTGGCGATCCTGGCGTTCAGGATCCGTCGCTGAGGTCGCTCAGCCAGTGCCCGCGGCCGGCCGCGCCGCGGGTGCGCAGCAGCTCGCGGGCCGTTTCCAGCAGGACCGGGCGGGCGAACAGGAAGCCCTGGCCGTACCTGCATCCGGCCTCGGTCAGCAGCTCGCGCTGCCGCTCCGTTTCGAGCCCCTCGGCCACGACGTAGAGCCCGAGCGAGTCCGCGATGCCGATGATGCCGCGCACCAGGTCCATCCGCCGCGAGGAATCGGTGATCTCGTCCACGAAGGACTTGTCGATCTTCAGCGCGTCGAAGGGCAGGTCGTGCAGGTAGCTCAGCGAGGAGTAGCCGGTGCCGAAGTCGTCGATCGCCAAGCCCACGCCGAGGTCCTTGAGCGCGTGCAGGTCCGCGGGGCCGTCCTGTTCGGCGTGCCGCATCAGGGCGCTCTCGGTGAGCTCGACGATCAGCGCGTCGGGTCCGATCCCGGCCTCGGCGAGCCCGGCGGCGATGTCGGCGGTCAGCCCGGGGACGGAGAACTGGCGGGCCGAGACGTTCACCGCCACCCGCACGTCCCCGGCCCCCGGCTCGGCGCGCAGCAGGGCGGCGGCGCGGGCGGCGCTGTCGATGATCCAGCGGCCGAGCGGGACGATCAGGCCGGTCTCCTCGGCCAGCGGGATGAAGCGGTCCGGGGTGAGCACGCCGCGCCGCGGGTGCGGCCAGCGGACCAGCGCCTCGAACACGGCGATCCGGCCGGTGGCCAGCTCCACGACCGGCTGGTAGCGCAGCTCGAGCGCGCCCTTCGCGATCGCCTCCCGCAGGTCGTTGTGCAGTTCGGCGTGTTCGAGCCGGGCCTGGAGCATCTCCGGGTCGTAGCAGCGCCGCGCGTCGCGGCCGGCGCCCTTCGCGGCCTCCAGGGCGAGCCGGGCGTTGCGGATCACGTCCTCGGGGTGGCTCTCGCCGAACGCCGAGGCCACCCCGGCGCAGCAGGTCAGCCGGACCTGGCCGGCCGGCAGCGAGAAGGGTTCGGCGACGACCCGCGCGACGCGTTCGGCCACCTCCAGGCAGGCGTCCGGCGAGCCGTCGCGGACCTCGAACAGCGCGGCGTAGCTGTCGGAGTCGAAGCGCGAGGCCTCGAGTACGCCCGGGACCTGCGTCAGCCGGTTGCCGATGGTGATCAGGATCAGGTCGCCGAACTCGCGGCCGTGCACCTCGTTGAGTTCGCGGAAGCCGTCCAGGTCGAGCTGCACGACGGTCGGGACCGGACCGCGGGCGCGCGCGACGGCCATCGCGAGCTCGACGCGGCGGGTGAACTTGAGCCGGTTGCCCATCCCGGTCAGCCGGTCGTGGTATGCGTGGTGGCGCAGGTCGCGTTCGAGCCTGCGGCGCGCGGTCACGTCGCGCAGGGTCAGCACGAGAGCCCGCACGGCCGGGTCGGGGCGCAGGTCGGAGCAGGCGACCTCGAGTTCGAGGCGGCCGGCGCCGGGCCGGTCGAGGTGCCAGGCCAGCCACGTCTCCGAGCCGCCCTCGCCGGGCGGTCGGGCGAGGGCGTCGGCGACCCACGCGGCGTTCCGCGGGCCGAAGAGCGCGGCGAGGCCGAGTTCGGCGGGCTCGGGCGCGCGGAACAGCGCGGCGGTGGACGGGCTGGCGTAGCGGACGTGGCCGGACTGCTCGACGAGCACGATCGCGTCGCCGGCGTCGTCCACGAGGGCGCGGAAGTAGGCCTCGCCGTCGCGGCGGCTGATCTCGCGGGTGAGCCCGAGCCGGCTGAGCGCGAGCGAGGCCTGCGACGCGAGGATGCGCAGCGGGCCGACCCGCTCGCCGAGCCCGCCGCGCCGCTCGGTCACGCCGAGCGCGAACCCCCCGGGGATCGCGCCGTTCTCGGTGGAGCCGAGGCTGACATGCGGCCGGGCACCGAGGCGCCGGGCGATCCAGTCCGCGGCGCTGGGGGCCTCGACGTGCTCTGCTTCGCCGCCGGGCGAGTCGCTGGCCAGCGCCAGCAGCGCGTCGCCGTCGGCCGCGGCGACCGCGATGGTCGGCTCGCCGGGGCCGGCGAGTTCGTTCGCCGATTCGAGGACGGTGCCGAGGATCTCGCGTGCCTCGCTGGCCGCGGCGAGGCGACCGGCGGCGGACGCGAGGGTCTGCTCGGCCCGCAGCCGGGCCTCGGCCTGGGCGAGGGCGAGCGTCAGCCGGGCGACCAGCAGCAGCGCGATGACCGTGCCGAACACGGCGATGGCCTGGCCTTCGCTGGGCTGGTGCAGCAGCGCGCCGAGCACGAGCGCGACCAGCGGCGCGAGGGCCGCAACCGCGAGCAGGATCGCGCGGCTCGGGGGCGGGGTGGCCCGCGGCACGGTCACGATCGGCTGCACGATCGCGGTCGCGGACGGGCTCAGCGCGCAGGCGCCCCAGCAGATCAGGCCCGCGAGCCAGATCGTCGTCTGCCCGACGCCGAGCGCGGAGTCGTGCGCGAAATGCACGGCGCGGAGCTCGACCAGGCTGAACAGGACGTCCGCCGCGAGCATGCCGGCGGTGCCGACGAGCAGCAGCCAGACGGCGGCGGGCGCGCGGAGCGGCTCGGGGTAGAGCAGGCGGCCGAGGATGACGAGGATGAACGCGTCGCCGAGCGCGTAGGTGACGGCGTAGGCGCGCACCACCGTCGAGGGCACGTCGGACCCGGCCAGCGGCACGACCAGCAGCGTCCAGGTGAACAGGCTCAGGCCCGCGAGCAGGATGAGCGTGTCCGCCAGCCGTGCCCAAAGCGCGAGCGGACTGCCGCGCATCGCGATGACCAGCACGGCGATCGCGGCCAGCGGGTACGCACCGCAGGCCACGAAGTCGACTGAAGACGGGACGGTGACGTCGCCGTGCAGGTCGTCGTCGAGCACGACGTAGTTGCTGGCGAGCAGGAGCAGCCCGGCCAGGGCGAGCAGCCGCCAGGCGGGCAGCCGGTCAAGGCGCCCGAGCACCGGCCCGACGCACAGCGCGCCGACCGCGCCGACCCCGGCGACCAGCCACACGCTCGCCCGCCCGGCCGACGGGAGCATCGGGGCCAGGGCAACAAGGCAGAGTTCGAAGCCGAGGTACCACCAGAGCGCGGGCCGTGGCCGGGCATGCGGGGACACCGGCGCGCCTGTACGGACGCCCGGCTCCATGGGTCAGCCGCCGTAACGGCCCGCGCGCGCTCCGCTCATCGACCTCGCGTGCGGACGGCTCGTCATGTAATCAGCCTGCACCTGCGCCGTCCGGGGGACGAGCGCTGGGGACCGTTCGAGCGACGCGGTTGCGCCCGTCGAGAATGGGCCCATCCACTACAGTCATCTCGATAGATCGTCATCAGGAGGGCCCGTGCCGTACATCGTCGACTTCGTGAACGTGTCCACCGTCGGCCTGGAATCGTCCCCGGTCGCGGAGGCTCTCGCCGGCCTACGCGCCAATGAGGCGCGCTATTACAAGAACAAATACGATCACGTCTTCACCGTCAACCCGGCAGACGAGGCGCCCGAGGCGCTCGACCGGGTAACCGGCATCCTCGCCCAGGAACGCGAGATCGTCATCTCCGCCCGCCCCCTCGAGGCGACTTCCTTCGAGGTGGAAGGCCTTCGGATGGCCTACGTGTTCTACGAGTCCGGCCTGGCGATCAACGTGATGTACGGCATCGAAGAAGGGGCGAAGCGCGCAGTCGGGTTCAAGCTCTCCGAGGGCATGGAAGTTCCCGAGGAATTGGCCACGCGCTTCAAGTTCGCGCGTCAGAAGTCAAAGCTGGCCGGCGTGATCCGCGGCTCCTTCTTCGTGATCAAGGGCGAGTACTGAGCCGAAGCCGGAATCAAGCGGCCGGTCAGATGTTTCGCTGCGAGAGCTGCGTTCCCGATTTTGACTTTGAGGACCGCAGCCCGACAGGCTCACGCAACGGGTGGGAGGGCGGGCCAACGAAACCCCCGAAGCACCGCGCAGCGGCGCACCGCAGCACGAGCGGCAGACTCGAACCAACTCCCCCGACTCGACGCCTCGACGCGCAGCGCGTACAGGGCGAACATGACCTGGTACGGCCTTCGTACCAACCTGCGAGTCCTGTGGGCTGGTGGGTCGATCCTCGCAGGGGCGTTGGGCCTGTTATTTTGCGATGATGGGCGGGGTTGCGGCGGCATCCCGGGCCGCGCAACTCTGGTCTTTAGCTCTGCTTTGGACTTACCCTGAGCTCATGATGGCCCTTCCGCTCCCCGAGCCCGGCCCCAAGGGCCTGGCCGAGGAACTCTCCGAATGCCTGTCCGGACTGCACCGCACGGTCCGGCGGCGCGTGCGCTCCCAACTCGCCCTCGAACCCCTCGCGGGCGCCCAGGGCGAACTGCTGCGGCTGGTCGTGACCCGGCCCGGCATCAGCGTCTCGGCTGCGGCCAAAGAGCTGCGGCTGGCCGGGAACTCCGTGTCCACGCAGGTCCAGCAGCTCGCCCGGCTCGGCTACCTGAGCCGGGAGACGTCCGCCGTCGACCGGCGCGGGGCGGTGCTGCTGGCCACGCCGGCCGGCCGGGAGCGGCTGGCCCGCTGGGCCGACGAGCGCGCGGAGCTGTTCGAGCGTCAGCTGCACCGGCTCAGCGAGAAGGACGTCGAAGCACTCACCGCGGCCCTGCCCGCCCTGCGCGCCCTGACCGAGTCGATCAGTACGGACGGTACGGATCGACTCGGTCAGGGCGCGTCGACACCGGGTGACCGAATCGGATCGCACCAGGACAAGACGACCGAGGATCGGAAAGCCCCATGACCCTTGATCAAGCAGCGATACCCACCCCGCCTCCAAGGCCTTCGCCTCGAGCACCAAGGCGGTGATCCAGGCGGTCGTGGTGCTGGTCATGGCGGCGCTGCTGGGCGTCGGGATGACGTGGAACCCGCTGAAGCTGCTGGGCGTGTTCGTGATGGTGGTGCTCGGCTCGGGCTTCTTCGCCTGCCTGTCGATGTCGATCGCCGGGATCGTGCTGTCGCGGGACCGGCTGATGGGCATCGGCCAGGCGATCACCATGCCGCTGTTCTTCACGTCGAGCGCGCTGTATCCGATCTCGGTGATGCCGGGCTGGCTGCAGCCGATCTCCCGGATCAATCCGCTGACGTACGAGGTGGACGGGCTGCGCTCGCTGCTCATCGGCACGTCCACGGACCTGCCGCTGGACCTGCTCGTGCTGGCCGGATCCACGGTGCTCGGCGTGGTCGTGGCCTCGATTCTGCTGCCTAGGCTCGCCAAGGGCTGATCCGTCCGCGCGGTTCACCCGCACGCAGCAGATTCGTCCGACTCGTCAGACTTACTCAGGCCTGGAAAGCACCCCCTTGACGCCCCGTCGGCGCCGGGTTGACGCTGGGCGGTGGACTCGCCGCGCCGGGCGGTCACCTGTATCCGGCGGGATCGCGGTAGCCTACGGGGACGCCGATCGCCACGCCGTTCTCCCCGGCCGTGATCCGTCGCGCCGCCGACCACGCCGGGGACGGTGTGTCCCTGGCCCCTGGCCGGCGGAGGCTGCATCTAGGCTGGGGTTTGACGTCAACGGAAGGATCGGGCATGACGTACCGCGTCACGTTCGTGTGCACCGGCAACATCTGCCGGTCCCCCATGGCCGAGCACGTGCTGCGCGGCCGGCTCGGCCGCGAGGGTCTGGGCGCACGCGTGGAGGTGGACAGCTCCGGCACCGGCGGCTGGCACGTCGGGGACCCGGCCGACCACCGGACGGTACGCGTGCTGCGCCGGCACGGCTACACCTCGGCGCACCGGGCCCGGCGCTTCCGCCAGGAGTGGTTCGACAGCTACGACCTGATCCTCGCGATGGACACCGGCCACCTGCGCCAGCTGCGGCAGCTCGCGCGCGGCCCGCAGGACGCGGCCAAGCTCAGGCTGCTGCGCTCCTACGACCCGGCGGCCGGCACCCGGCTCGACGTCCCGGACCCGTACTACGGCGGCGACGCGGAGTTCGAGCAGGTGCTCGACCTGGTCGAGGCGGCGATGCCGCGGCTGATCCGGGACATCAGGACGGCGCTGGCCGAGGAGCCGGAGGACCCGGACGAGGCCGACGACTCGCTCGACGAGGACGCCGAGCTGGATGCCGACGCCGAGGTCGATGTGGATGTCGAGGTGGACGGGGGCAGCCTGCGCTGCTAGCCCCCGTCCCGCCTCGAACTGAGTCGATCTGAGTCGACGCGGCGTCAGAGGTCCGCGGTGAGGCGGTCGATGCCGCTTCGGACCTCGGCGACGAAGGTCTCGCTGCCGGTGTGGCCGGCGTCCTCGATCATCACGAGTTCGGCGCCGGGCCAGGCCTTGGCCAGGTCCCAGGCGGTCTTGGGCGGTCCGCCGAGGTCGTGGCGGCCGTGGACCAGAAGGGCCGGGATGCCCTTGAGCTTCCCGGCGTCGCGGAGCAGTTCCCCGTCCTCGAGGAACGCGGCGTTGGCGAAATAGTGCGCGCAGATGCGGACGAAGGCGGCGGCAGCGTCGTCGGGGCGGTTGCCGTAGTTGCCGGGTGTGCCGTTGGGCTCGATCGAGATGATCGCGTCCTCCCAGATCAGCCATTCCCGCGCGGCACGGGCGCGGACCACGGGATCGGGGTGCGTCATCAGCCTGCCGTAGGCGTTGATGAGGTCGAAGATGTCTTCGCCGCGCTCCTCGGTCGGCACGTAGTCGCGGAAACGCTCGTACTCCTCGGGGAAGAAGCGGCTCGTGCCCTCGTACCACCACGCGATGCTGGCGTGGTCGAGCGTGGTCACGCCGGTGATCACGACGCGGCTCACCCGCTCGGGATGGCGCTCGGCGTAGGCGAGGATGAGCGTGGAGCCCCAGGAGCCGCCGTTGAGCATCCACTTCTCGACGCCGACGTGCGCGCGCAGCAGCTCCATGTCGGCGACGAGGTGGTGGGTGGTGTTGGCGCTCAAGTCCACGCTCGGATCGGCCGCGTGCGGCAGGCTCCGGCCGCAATTTCGTTGATCGAACAGGATCGTGCGGAACCGCTTCGGGTCGTAGGCGCCGCGCCCGTTCAGGCTGCAACCGGCGCCCGGGCCGCCGTGCACCATGAGCACCGGGATGCCCTCGGGGTTGCCGACCTGCTCGTAGTAGACCTGGTTGCCGTCGCCGACCTCGAGCAGGCCGGAGTCGAAGGGCTCGGAGAGGGGGAATCTGGGCACAGAGATACTCCTCGTCGTCGTGTTCGATTGGGGAGTGCTCTAGCCTAGTCAGCTCCGAAAGTTATGATCGTCAGTATGGCGGCTGACGCGTTCACGACACGTCCGGAACTCGCGGGGACCTTCGGGATGGTCGCGAGCACGCACTATCTGGCCACGGCTGCGGGCATGGCCGTTCTCGAGCGCGGGGGCAACGCCTTCGACGCGGCGGCGGCCGTCGCCTTCACCCTGCACGTGGTCGAACCGCACCTCAACGGGCCCGGCGGCGACGTCCCGATCATCCTGGCGACGGCCGCGGACCCGGTGCCGCGGGTGCTGTGCGGGCAAGGGCCGGCCGCGTGCGCCGCGACGATCGAGCACTTCGACGGGCTCGGGTTGACGCAGGTGCCCGGCAGCGGCCAGCTCGCCGCGGTCGTGCCCGGGGCGGTCGGCGCGTGGCTGACGCTGCTGCGCGACCACGGCACGCTGCCGCTGCGCGACGTGCTCGACTTCGCGATCGGCTACGCCGAACACGGCCATCCGCTGGTCCCGGGCGTGGTCGGCACGATCGGCGCCGTCGCCGACCTCTTCCGCACGCACTGGACCGACTCGGCCGCGCAGTGGCTGCCGGACGGTCAGGTTCCGCGGCCGCAGGAGTTGCTGCGGCTGCCCGCGCTCGCGGCCACGTATCGCAGGCTGCTGAGTGAGGCCGAGGCAGTGGGTTCGGACCGCGAGGCGCAGATCGACGCGGCTTATCGGGCGTGGTACGAGGGTTTCGTCGCGGAGGCCGTGGACGCCTTCGCCGCGCGCGAGGTGTACGACGAGACGGGCCGTGCGCATCGTGGCCTGCTGACCGGCGGCGACATGGCCGCGTGGAACCCCGTTTATGAGCCGACGGTCAGTCTGGACTGGCGCGGGGTGACCGTGCACAAGGCCGGGCCGTGGAGTCAGGGTCCGGTGTTGCTGCAGCAGCTCGGCCTGCTGGATGCGCTCGGCGAACTGCCGCCGCATGGCAGCGCGGAGCGGATCCACCGCGTGGTGGAGGTGGCGAAGCTCGCGTTCGCGGACCGCGAGGCGTATTACGGGGACGCGCCCGAGGCCTACGCGGCGATGGGCGACCTGCTCGATCGTGACTATCTCAAGGCTCGAGCGGCCCTGGTCGGCGACGAGGCTTCGGACGGGCTACGGCCCGGAAGCCCCGGCGGCCGGGTCCCGCGTCTGCCGGGGCTGCTCTCGCTGCCCGAGGCGATCGCGGGCAGCGGGGAGCTGACCGACGCGATGGCGCAGGTCGAGAAGGTCGACGAAGCGGGACGCACGCGCGGGGACACCTGCCACATCGACGTCGTGGACCGCTGGGGCAACCTCGTCTCGGCCACGCCCTCCGGCGGCTGGCTGCAGTCGAACCCGACGATCCCCGAACTCGGGTTCTGCCTCGGCAGCCGCGCGCAGATGTTCTGGCTGGAGCCCGGCCTGCCCGACAGCCTCGCGCCGGGCAAGCGTCCGCGCACCACGCTCACGCCCTCGATGCTCACCCGCGAGGGCGTGCCGGTGACCGCGTTCGGGACGCCCGGCGGGGATCAGCAAGATCAGTGGCAGCTGCTGTTCCTGCTGAACCACGTGGCCGACGGGCTGAACCTGCAGGCCGCGATCGACGCCCCGGCCTGGCACAGCACCGCGATGCCCGCCTCGTTCACCCCGCGCAAGCGCGCGCCGCTGGACATCGTGATCGAGGACCGTTTCTCGCACGAGGTCTTCACGGACCTGATCGGCCGCGGGCACCGCCTGGTACGCTCCGGGGCCTGGTCGCTCGGCCGGCTCTCGGCCGTCAGCCGGGACCCGGCTACTGGAGTGCTGCGTGCGGGCGCCAACCCGCGCACGATGCAGGGCTACGCGGCGGGCCGGTAGTCCACCGGCCGACGCCGCGGCGCCGCGCGGTGCATCAGCAGGTAGACCTCGCAGCCGAGGCAGAAGTCGAAGGCCGCGTTCAGGAAGGCCGCGGCGAGCGCGAACGCCGTGGCGATAATCGCGAGCACCTCCCAGCCCGCGAGGTAGGAGAACGCGCCGACCAGCGCGAAGCCGAGCCCGACGAACTGCGCGAAGACCGGCGGAGCCGGGTTCTCCAACTCGGTCGGCGGAGCCAGGCGCGGCCGGACGAAGCGGCGGTAGATCGCGCCGTAAGGCGAAAGCCGCAGGTCGGAGAACGCGCTGAGGGCGAAGACGACGGCCTGCGCGGCGAGCAGCCAGCCCCAGCCGGTCGCGAGCACGACGATCAGCACGACGGTCGTGATCACGGCGCCGAAGCGCGGGCCGCGTGGGTCGATGAAGGGCTTCTGCGGGGTGGTTCCGGGGTCGGTCGCGGTATCGGGAGCCTGCGGAATGTTCTGGGTCATGGCGAGGACGGGTCCTTCGGGGAGAGGGCGGGGAGCTGCGCTGGCAGGCGTCGTGACGACCGCGACGCTGAGGTGATGGTGATGGTTGGCGCGGGTGACGGTGGCGCGGCTCAGCCCGCGTCGGCCGCCGCGCCGACGGCGGCGAGGACCTGCTCGCGGCGCGGCACTCCCCCGGCGCGGGCCGTTTCGCGGCCGGCCGGGTCGAGCACCAGCGTCGTCGGGGTTCGCATGATGCCGAGCGCGCGGACGAGCTCGAGGTTCGACTCGGCGTCGAGGTCGTAGTGCGCGACGCCGTCCACGTCCTCGGCGACCTTCGAGAGCACCACGCGCGTCGCCCGGCACGGGGCGCAGAACGCGGAGCTGAACTGGACGAGCGTGGCCCGCTGGCCGAGCGGGCCGCCGAGCGACGGCTCGGTCAGCGCGTCGGTCGCGGGCGTACTCCCGGCGGCGGCCGGTCGCGGGTCACGCGAGCGCATGACGCCGTCCGTGCGCTTGCGCCACAGACCGAAGGCGCTCGCGGCGAGCAGCACGATCAGAGCGGTGAGCAGACCTGGGTTCACGGTGTCCGTCCAGGGGAAACGATGCAGGCAGATGAGGTATTGGCGGGGTACGGAAGCCGATGCGGGCGCGCGGAGCGCGGTGGTTCATCGCCCGGACGGACAGGAGGCCGACCAAACCCGGCCGAAGTCGATGTGCCCGCGGCGGACCAGCGGCACGGAGCGACTACGGACTGACTGCATACTCACGATGATAACCGGCTGGTCAATCGGCGCGGGCATTGGTGCAATTGATGGATATTCGGCCGACAGCTCCCTCGAACGGCGGCGGAGGGGCGTGGCGCTCGGCCGGGATGCGGGCGCGGTCAGCTAGACATTTGGTATGAATCTCCTTCCGCGCAGCGTCGCGACCCTGACTCTCGCCGTCTCCGCCGTGCCCGGCGTGGCACCGTTGGCGGCGCACCCGCACCCGCAGCAGCACCGCCCGATGGCGCAGCACGCCGCCGTTCACCACGTGGTCGGCCACCCGGCCGTCGCGCACGTGGCCGCGCACCCCCTGCCGCACGCGCTGATCCGCCCGGCCATCCGTCCGCTCGTACACCCGATGGTCCGCCCGGTCCTCGAGGCGAAGCTGCCCGGCGCGGTTCGGCTGACCATTCACGCGGTCGCGCACCCGGTGGCCAAGGTCGCCGCCGACAAGACCGCCGCTCCCACCCCGGAGCGGCCCGGCGGCTGGACTCCGCAGAACCCGGCGTCGCCCGCGGTGCTCGGCGCCGCGACCTTCGCCGTGCAGAGCCTGAGCCAGACCCTCGGCAAGCACTACGTCGTCGAGAACATCGACCGCGCCGACTCGCAGGTCGTCGAGGGCGTCGACTACCGGCTCAAGCTGCGGATCGCGCAGCTCGACGGCGAGATCCTCGGTGCGCGCAAGGACTGCACGGTCGGCGTCTGGTCGCGCCCGTGGCTCAAGCCCGCGGACAAGCTCGTCTCGGCCGACTGCCAGAGCGTCGACGCCGCCCTCCCGGCCGCGCCCGTCGCCCCGGCCATCCAGAAGGCGATGCCGGCCGGCGCGAAGCAGGTCGCGGCGAAGAAGTGCACCGTGGCGAAGAAGGACGTCGTCGCGGCGAAGAAGTCCGCGGTCCGGGCCGCCTGATCGGTCCGTCTCCAAACGACCGTTACGCCGGCTTGGACGCGCGGATCGAGTACATCATCGGGACGCGCGGCCGGCCGGGCGGCAGCAGGTAGCGGTCGCCTTCGACCAGCATGTCCGGGAAGCGCGGGAAGAGCGAGTAGTCGTGCTCGTGCAGCAGTTCGATGCGGAGGTCGGCTGCGAGCAGGGCGCTGACGACCTCGCCGATCCCGTGCTGCCAATCGACACTGACGGCGTGTTCGCTCAGCGACGCGCCGCCAGTGTCGCCTTCGACCCGCGTGTAGTCGGTGTAGGTCTCGCCCTCTTCCCAGACGCGCGGCTCGGTGCTGAAGTAGTCGAGCTCGATCGTCTTGCCGTCGTCGGCGAGGATGTCGCTCAGCGGGTGGAACTCGGCGAGGTAAAGGAATCCGCCAGGCTTGACGAGCGACGCGGCGGTCTTCGCCCAACGCTCGAGGTCGGGCAGCCAGCAGAGCGCGCCCAGGCCGGTGTAGACGATGTCGAAGGTCTGGCCGTCGAGCGCGGTCGCGGCTTCGTAGACGTCCGACTCGACGAAGCGCGCGTCCGTCGCGCCGATCTGCTCGGCGACCGAGCGCGCGGTTTCCAGGGCGGGGGCCGAGAAGTCGAGGCCGGTGACGGTCGCGCCGAGCCGGGCCCAGGAGAGCGTGTCGGTGCCGATGTGGCACTGCAGGTGCAGCAGCGTGCGCCCGTCCACGTCGCCGACCTCGGCCAGTTCGAATTCACGCAGGCAGGAGCGTCCGGCGACGAAGCCCGGCACGTCGTAGAAGCGGCTCGACGCGTGGATCGGCACCCGCGCGTCCCAGTTGGCGCGGTTGAGCGCGAGCCAGTCGGCCCCTTCGGGCACGGCGAAGGCGACGGGAAATATCGAGGATCCGGATCCATCCGTGGTGCTGGTCACGAGTCGCGAGGCTAGCCGTACGGTCACGCCTGCTCAACAGGATTAGTTAGTTCGGCTCGGCGTCGAACCACTCCCTGCCACTCGAGGTCCGCGGCGGCGGGGCGTTCGGTGTCCACGAGTCCAGGGATACCACCCGGCTCCGACAGCGAGCCCCGTCACGCCTCTTCCCCGTGACTTGTCCGCCCCGGCAGCTAGTTGTAGGGTGTTAATAGTTCTAATAGCTTAACTAAGCAACTGCCGCCGTTCCGCACCCTGGGGGCCACCTATGCCGGAAATGTCCTCGAAGAGGCGCTACTTCATCCTCGCCATCTGCTGTATGAGCCTGTTTATCGTCGGGCTCGACGTGACGATCGTGAACGTCGCCCTGCCCACCATCAAGGACGGCTTCCACGCCCAGCTCTCCGACCTGCAGTGGATCATGGACGCCTACACGTTGGTGCTGGCCTCGTTCCTGATGCTCGCCGGGTCCACGGCCGACCGGCTCGGCCGGCGCCGGATATTCCGGATCGGGCTGATCCTGTTCACGCTCGGCTCGCTGATGTGCTCGATCGCCCCCTCGCTCGGCTGGCTGGTGGTGGCGCGCGTGGTGCAGGCGCTCGGCGGCAGCATGCTCAACCCGGTCGCGCTCTCGATCGTCACCAACACCTTCACCGAGACCAGGGAGCGGGCTCGGGCCATCGGCGTGTGGGGCGCGGTCTTCGGCCTGTCCATGGCGCTCGGCCCGGTGATCGGCGGCGCGCTGGTCTCCGGGATCGGCTGGCGGGCGATCTTCTGGGTCAACGTCCCGATCGGCATCGCCGCGCTCGTGCTGACCACGCTGTTCGTGCCCGAGTCCAAGGCGCCGCACGCCCGCCGCGTCGACCCGGTCGGACAGATCCTGGTCATCATCACGCTGGCCGGCGCGACCTCCGCGATCATCGAGGGTCCCCGGCGCGGCTGGGGCAACGGCGTGATCATCGGACTGTTCGCGCTCGCCCTCGTCGCCGTGGTCTCGCTCGTCGCCTACGAGAGCCGGCGCAATGAGCCGCTGATCAACCCGCGGTTCTTCCGCTCCACCCCGTTCGCCGGCGCGACGGTCATCGCGGTCTGCGCCTTCCTGTGCCTGTCCGGCTTCCTGTTCCTGAACGCGCTGTACCTGCAGGACGCGCGCGGCTACTCGGCCGTGCACGCGGGCCTGCTGACGCTGCCGATGGCCTTGGCCAGCCTGATCTTCTCGCCGCTGTCCGGCCGGATCGTCGGCACCCGCGGCCCGCGGCTGCCGCTGCTCGGCGCGTCGGCCTGCCTGATCGCGGCGGCCCTGATCATGGCGACGTTCACGCCGACGACCTCGCTGTACGTCGTCGCGCTGGCCTACGCGATGATGGGCGTCGGCTTCGGCTTCGTCAACGCGCCGATCACGAACACGGCCGTGTCCGGGATGCCGCGCACGCAGGCCGGCGTGGCGGCGGCGGTCGCCTCGACGAGCCGTCAGGTCGGCAGCTCGCTCGGCGTCGCGGTCTTCGGCTCGATCCTCGCCTCGGGCGGCTCGTTCACGCACGCGAGCCACGTGTGCTGGTACGTGGCGCTCGGTTGCGCCATCGTCATCGGTCTGCTCGGTATCATCACGACCGGCCGTGCGGCCAAGGCGAGCGCCGCGCGCACGGCGGCGTTGTTCACGACGGCCGACGCGGCGACGAAGGTAGCGGTGGGGCAGGCATCATGACCGACACGATGACGACGGACACGACCGAGACGCCGACCCGGGATCAGGAGCTGCGGCTGGTCTGGGATCGGCTCAGGACGATGGTCTACAACGACAATCGGCGAGCCGAGGTGTCCGAGGCGATCGGCTTGAGCTTCGTGAAGATCAAGGCCCTGCGCCGGCTGCTGGTGCGACCGATGCCGATGCGGGACCTGGCCGCCGAACTGGTGATGGACAAGCCGTACGCCACCCAGATCGTGGACGCGCTCGAGGAGCGCGGCCTGGTGCTGCGCACGGTGGACGCGCGGGACCGGCGCTGCCGGATCGTCTCGCTGACCGCGTCGGGGCTCGAGGCGGCGCGACGCGCGGAGGACATCCTGAACCGGCCGCCGGACGCGCTGGCGGAAATCCCGGACCACGACCTGACCGAGCTGACCCGGATCCTGTCCCGGATCCCGGTGATCGGCGACGGGGAGCCCTCGTAGCCGGTCACCGGGATCCCGGCCGGTACTCGATCAGCGGCGGCGGATCCGGGCGATGCTGATCGGCACGATCACGACGACGAAAACGAGCAGCACCGGGCTGATCCGGCGGAACGGCACCGCGTGATACTCGGGGGGCAGCTGCACGATCGCCAACGGCGTCGGCGTCGGCGTCGCCTTCGGCGCCGGTTTCGGGGTCGGCTTGGGCTTCGCCTTCGAGGGCGTCGGGGTTGGAGTCGGTGTCGGGGGCGCCGGGATGACGACGGCGGCCGGCGTGGGGGCCGCGGTCGTCGCGACCGCCCGCACCGCCTGCACGGCCTTCACCACCTTCGGCGCCGCTGACGCGGGGGGCGGCGGCAGGGTGCAGATGTCGACCGCGGTCGGTTCGGGCTGGGTCGGAAAGGGATTCGTCGGCCCGAGCGAGGGCTGCGGCAGCGAGCCGCCGCCGGAGCCGGTCGGGGTGGCGCTCGGCTCCGGGGTGGGCGTGGACGAGCCGGCCGCGGCCTGGCACGTCTGCCCCACCGCCACGGTGACTCCGACGCCTCCGAGGCTGACGCCGAGGTTGAGGCCGGTCCCGCAGGCCGTCACCGAGACCGACGCGTTCGAACCCGAATTCGAGCTCGAAGCCGTCGCGGACTCGGCCAGCATCGCCGGAAACGCGACGGCCGCCGCGCAGACCCCGAAGACCGCGACCACCCTGCGTCCCGCGAACCGGCTGTTCGAACGGCTCGAACGGTTCGAACGCCCGGCGCGGCCGCGTGCCGGGGCCCTTCTCCGCCGCGAAATGTATCTTCTGCTTCCCGTACGCACCCTGCCGTCAACCCCTCTCGTCCGCCGGCCCGGATCCGCGCTGCTCAGTTCGAGCCCGGCGAGGCCAGGAACTGGCTCAGCGCGCTCGAATCCGTGTGGATCAGACCGTGATAGAGCGAGTTGAGGTCGAGCACGAACCAGAAGGACAGGCACACCAGCAGCGTCGAGACGATCAGTCCGGCGAAGGCGATCGCGTCCGCGCGCAGGCCGAGCACCAGCGGTGTCAGGACCGTGATCAGGCTGAGCACTCCCAAGGCCACGATCAGGATCGGCGAGGTCTGCGAGGACGACGCGGCGAGCCGATCGGCGCGCGTCTCGGCAAGGGCCTGATACTCGCTGATCGCCTGGTCCTCGATGGTGCCGAGCGAGACGTTGACCGCGACGGGGTGCGTGACGGCGGCCTGCCCGGTGTCCAGCGCCTTCGCGGCGGCATCGTCACTTGCGTCGGACGGCGGCGGCCACTCGTGGGCGAGCACGGCCTTGGCGTAGTCGATGGCTGACGCGCGCACTGTCGCGCCCTCGGCCGCCGGCATCCGATCCGCCGTCTGCACCAACGCCGTCAGGGTCGTGGCCTCGCTGCGCACGTCCGAGTTGATCTGGTCGACGTTCTGCCACTGCACCACGACGACCAGGGCTAACAGCACCATATACAGCGTCGAGATGAAGGTATTGACGTAATCGAGCGCAGGCGCGTCCTTCCGCTCCGGTTTGTGCTCCTTGCGCACATGCTCGGTGATCACCAACGCGACTACGGAGGCCAGGACCAGACAGACTAGGACAAAGATGTCCATAAAGAGCTTCCCCTCCAACCGATGACTACTCGGTCGGAGATGCCCCGCGGAAATTCGCAAAATCCACCGGATCGGGGGATTTACTTTTTCTCAATCCAGTAGTTCTGTTTGTGTACGGTGCCGGATTCGAACACGAACATACGGTCGCGCGCCGAGGCCTCGTCGGGATATGCTGAAATCAAGTATATATTGCCATTGTCGTCCTGACGCCACAGTTCCCAGGTTTCCCGCTCGACCTCGGCGTCCGCCCGGCCTGCCGGGGTGCCGAGATCCGCACCCGCGCAGTGCTCCGTCCAGAGGCGTCGGGCAATCGACGAAACACCGGTTTCATCCTGATTGCTCAGGATCGCAATGGAGGCGCGCGCATTCAGTACGCTTACGTACATGCTCCGGCAGCCCACGATGTCACCGGGGTGGTAATGCATCGGAAGGCCGTCAATTGTGCCTATCCAGTACCCGTATCCGTAACCTACGGTTTCGCCGAATGCGCCTTCGTCCGCCGGAACAGCCACGTGCGGCGTGCACATCAGTTCACGCGAAGCGGCGGTGACCAGCGCGTCCGCCGCGAAGGCCGCGGCGTAGCGATTCAGATCCCTGACTGTGGTCCACAGTTCGCCGGTGCCGGGGATCGCGCTGATTCCCGTGGCGTCGACCGGTTCGCCGGCTCGGTAGCCGAGCGCCTCGGGTCCGGGGGCGCGCGCTCCGGCGCGGGTCGAGCGCATGCCGAGGGACGCGAAGACGCGCTCGGCGGTGAACTCCGCGTACGACTGTTCGGCGACGCGTTCGACGAGGTTCGCGGCGAGCAGGTAGCCGACGCCGCTGTAGGCGAACTCGCTCCCGGGCGCGTTGACCAGCGGCCGTCGCGCGCGTCGTTCGAGGATCTCCTCGGGCGAGGGCGGGTGGACCGGATCGAAGCCCTCGACCTGGCTCCAGTGGCCGAATCCGCCGGTGTGCGTCAGGAGTTGGTGCGCGGTGATCCCGCCCCACTCCGCCGGGCATCGAGGGAGATAACGCGCAATCGGCGCGTGCAGCTCCACCTCGCCCGCCTCGACCAGCAGCAGCACCGACGCGGCGACGAACTGCTTGCTCGCCGAGGCGCCGCGGAAACAGGTATCCGGGCTGATCAGCGTGCCCTCGGCGGCGTTCGCCAGACCCGAGGCGCGCTCGAACACCGACTCACCGTCGATGAACACTGACACCGCCCCGCCGAACGATTCCCAGTCCGTTTCTTTCCCCATGGTGTTCCCCATGGCATGACGTTAACAGCCCTCGCCGATTACGATCACAGGCATGTCGACAACTGATTCCGGCACCGCAGCCGACGCCCTCGAGGTGATCCCTCCGGCGTTCCCGCCGTCCGCGTACCGCCAGGCCGAACGGCTGGACCTGGTCGAGGAACTGCACGGCCACCGCGTGGCCGATCCGTACCGCTGGCTTGAAGACCCGGACGGCGAGAACACCGTGGCCTGGTCGGCCGCGCAGGACGAGCTGTACGCCGCGTTTCAGGCGGCCGGGCGGGACGAGGCGCGATCCGAGGCCTTCCGTACCCGGCTGACCCAGCTCATGGACGCGGGCACGGTCACCTCCCCGGTCTGGCGCGGCGAACGGCGCTTCTTCCAGCGTCGCGACCCGGGCCAGCAGCACAGCGTGCTCCTGACGGTCGGTCAGGACGGCGTCGAGCGCGTGCTGATCGACCCGGGCGCGATCGACCCGGCGGGCACGACGACGCTCGACGATTGGTCCCCGTCGCGGGACGGGCGGCTCCTGGCGTACCAGCTCTCAGAGGGCGGCACCGAGGAGTCGATGCTGCGGGTGATCGACGTCGAGTCCGGCGAACTCGTGGACGGTCCGATCGACCGCAGCCGGTACACGTCGGTCGCCTGGCTGCCGGACGGCAAGACCTACTATTACGCGCGCAGGCTCGCCCCCGATCAGGTGCCCGAGGGCGAATCCCAGTTTCACCGGCGCGTCTACCTGCACCGGCTCGGCACGGATCCGGCAAAGGATGTGCTGGTGTTCGGCGAGGGCCTGGAGAAGACGAACTACTACGACGTCTCGATCTCGCGCGACGGCCGCTGGCTCGCGGTGGTCAGCGCCCGCGGCACGGCGCCGCGCAACGACCTGCACGTCGCCGACATCGAGGCCTCGGGTCCGGAGCAGCCGCGCTGGGTGGCCGTGCAGGAGGACGTGGACGCGCAGATCTTCCTACGCTTCGGCCGCGACGGCAGGTTCTACCTCTACACCGATCGTGACGCGCCCAATGCTCGCCTGTGTGTCGTCGAACCGGACAACCTCGCCTACGAGAACTGGCGCGACGTGCTGCCGGAGAACCCGAAGGCACTCCTCGAGAACTACGCGCTGCTCGAAGGCGGTGACGAGGCCGGCTCACAGCTGCTGGCTCAATACGCCTGGCACGGCGTCAGCGAACTGCGACTGTTCGACCTCGAATCCGGTGAGTCGCTAGCCGAGGTGGCAACTCCCGGAGCGGGCACGATCTCCGGCCTGCACGAGCATCCGGACGGCGGTCCGCGCGCGTGGTTCGGCTACACGGACTTCGTGACGCCGTCCAAGGTTCTGGCCTTCGACGCCGACACTCGGCAGGTAGAGACGTGGGCCGCGTCGCCGGGCGCGGTCGAGATCGGCGACGTGCACGTGACGCGGGTGCTGTACCCGTCGAAGGACGGCACGAGCATCCCGCTGTCGATCATCGCTCCTGCCGCCGACCCGGACCGCCCGCGCCCGACGATCCTCTACGGCTACGGCGGCTTCGACGTCAACCTCTCCCCCACGTTCAGCGCCCTGCAGCTGGCGTGGGTCGAGGCCGGCGGTGTCTTCGCGATCGCCAACCTGCGCGGCGGCAGCGAAGAGGGGCAGGCGTGGCATCGCGCCGGCATGTTCGGCAACAAGCAGAATGTCTTCGACGACTTCCACGCGGCGGGCGATTGGCTCGTGGAAAAGGGCTGGACGACGCGCGAGCAGCTCGGCATCTTCGGCGGCTCCAACGGCGGCCTTCTGGTCGGCGCGACCCTGACCCAACGGCCGGACGCGTACGCCGCCGTTGTCTGCTCCGCCCCGCTGCTTGACATGCTGCGCTACGAACTGTTCGGCCTCGGCGCCTCGTGGAACGTGGAGTACGGCTCGGCGGAGGTCGCCGAGGAGTTCGAGTGGCTGCTGGGCTACTCGCCGTACCACAACGTGCGCGAGGGCGCCGCGTACCCGGCCACTCTTTTCACCATCTTCGAAGGCGACACCCGCGTGGACACCCTGCATGCGCGCAAGCTGGCCGCCGCCCTCCAGCACGCCACGTCCGCCGACATCGCCGAGCGTCCGGTGATGGTCCGGCGGGAGCACAACGTCGGGCACAGCGCCCGCTCCGTCTCCCGCACGGTCACGCTCGCGCTCGACGAACTCTCGTTCTTCGTCCGGCAACTGGGTCTGGAGGGCGTGCCAAAGGTCTGATCAGAACCTGGGCTTTGTCGCCACGCGGACGTCGCGTCGTGTCCGCGTGGCTCAGGCCCCTGACGCGCGCTCGATCACGGACCGGCGCACTGCTTCGGCGTCCACTCCGAGCGCGGCCAGCACCCGCAGGGCGACGCCGTCGGTCTCCGCGAGGACTCCCAGCAGCAGGTGCTCCGTGTCGATCCGCTGTTGCCCCAGGTCGACCGCCTGTTGCAGCGAGGTCTGGACCGCCTTCTTGGCCTGGAGCGAGAAGGCGGGGCGCGGGTATTTGAGCGCATCCGGCCCGAACGTCTCGTCGGCGCGGCGCCGGATCTCGGCGAGGTCGATGCCGAGCAAGGACAGCGCGTCCTTCGCCGTCTGGCCACGCGTCGTGGATACACCGTCCGCTGTCAGTTGGCGCGCCGTCTCGTCGCGCAACTGGCCAAGCTCGATCCCGTACGCGCGAAGCGCCTCGCTCGCCACCCCGGCTGTCTGGGCCAGGCCGAGCAGCAGATGCTCGGTGCCGATGAAGTCGTGCCCGAGCGAGGTCGCGGCATCCCGCGCCGCGACCATCGCGCGCTTGGTCAGCTCCGTGAACCGGTCGTACACGGTCGTCACTTCGGTCATGTCAGTTCTCCAATCCCGTGGCCTTGCGCCGCGCGGCGTGCTTCTCGTGCACGGACTGCCTGCTCACCTGCAGCGCGGTCGCGATGTTCTGCCAGGACCACCCCTGGGCCCTGGCGCTGTCCACGTGCAGGCGCTCGAGTTCCTCGAGCAGTCGCCGCAGTTCGAGGACCGCACGCAGCCCGACGGCCGGATCCTTGTCGGTGACTTGCGCCGCGAGCGCGGTCACCGGCGTTTCCGCATCACTCATAACGTCAGGATGACCTGACACGCGCGCCCTTATCAAGGAAACCTGACACTTTGCCGTTTCCGCAAGATTGTTTGCCGCGAAGCCGCCGAGCGGGCAGGTTGGTGCCTCAGCAGGCGGGCAGCACCGCCACCACCGAGGAGAGATTCAGTGGACGCAGAGTTCTGGGACGAGCTGTACGGCAGCCGCGACCAACTGTTCAGCGGCAATCCGAACGGAGCGCTCGTCACCGAGGCAGCCGATCTGCCACCGGGGCAGGCGCTCGACGTGGGCTGCGGGGAGGGCGGCGACGCGCTGTGGCTGGCTCGGCGCGGCTGGCAGGTCACCGCGGTCGACATCTCCCGGACCGCGCTCGAACGCGCCGTCGCCGCGTCCACCGACGTCGCCGACCGGGTCGCCTGGACGCGAGCCGACCTGACCACGACGCCTCCCCCGGGCCACTCATTCGACCTGGTCTCGATCCAGTACTTCCCGCTGCCCCACCAGCCGGACCACGTTGCCGTGCACGCTCTACTCGACGCCGTCGCCCCCGGCGGCACGCTCCTGTTCGTCGGCCACGACCTGGCCGATCTGTCGTCACAGCATGCGGGCGACGGAAACCACGGACACTGCTTCGACCCGAGCAACTTCTATCAGCCCACTGAAATCGCCCGGCTCCTCGACGAGGACTGGACCGTCCTCATCAACGAGACCCGCCCGAGGACCGCCCCCGCGCCCGAAGGCACTCACCACGTGCACGACATCGTCCTGCGAGCGCGGCGTCTCCCCCGGTAGAGGTAGGGCGCGCAAGCCGCAGATCACGCCTCCGGCGACGCGGTCTCGCCGAAGACCTCCAGCGCGACCTGATAGCCCTCGAAGGCGCGCGCCGCACCGGCGTACGCGGACAGGTGAATGAAGAGGTCGACGATCTCGTCCTTCGTCACCTTCGAATTCATGGCGATGCGCAGTTGTCCGCGGAGCGGCTCGCGGCTTCCGAGCGTGGCGGCGATCGCGACGGACACCAGGCTGCGCGCGTGCTGATCGAGCGCCGTGCGGGTCCACGAGTCGCCGAAGGTGTGGGCGACGGCGAGCTTGCGGAAGTCGAGGCCGGAGGCCGGAGGCCGGTTCGCCCCGGCCCATGGGGAGTTCGAGCCGCGTGCCGAGCAACTGCTCCGTGGCCTGCAAGCCGCGCTCGTAGGAGTCTTCAGCGTTCATGGTGGACCGCGTCCCATCGATGCGTCCAGCGGTTCGTTATCTAGATCCACGTTAACAGTCCAGTGGACGCATAACAAGCGACCACTGGACTGTTAACGTGGATCCATGCACTCCAGCGATCCGACCGCGTTTCAGCGCGCCCGCCGACCCGAACAGCGCGAGCAGCGCAAGGAAGCGATCCTGGACGCGGCCGAGGCGCTGCTGAAGGAGATGCCGGCGGCCGACGTCAGCCTGCGGGAGATCAGCAGAAGGGTCGGGCAGTCCAAGTCCAGCGTGGTCCGCTATTTCGAGACCCGTGAAGCGGTCTTCCTGGAGATCCTGCAGCGAGCGCGCGGAGAGTGGCTCGACGACCTGCAAACGCGGCTGCCCGCGGCGCGCGGCGAGGACGCGTCGGGGTCGGCGCTGCCCGAAATCACCGACGTGTGGGCGCGATCGCTGGCGGAGCGGACCATGCTGTGCGAGCTGTGGAGCATGCTGGCCGCCGTACTGGAACGCAACGTCTCCGCCGATTCGATCCGCGCCTTCAAGCTCGGCAACCGCGAACACCTGACACGCCTGGCGACGCTGGTTCAGACGCGCTTGCCCGCACTCACCCAGGCCGCCGCCGAAGAACTCGCGGCCGCCTCAGTCGTGCTCATCGCAGGCCTCTGGCCCTTTGCCCACCCCTCCCCCGCCGTCCTGGAGGCGATTGACGACCCCCGTCTGGCCTCCTCGCACATTGATTTCGCGTCAGCCCTCAGCAGGAACCTGCAACTCGTGATCGCTGGCCTGCTGCAATTGGGACGCTAACGGATCACGTAAACAGCGCCGCGGCCGACTCCTATAGCGTTCCCTCCGAATCAGGGTCGCGTCCTGCATCGCCGATATGCGACGACCCGACGACCGGAACTGCGGGCTAGGGAGCACATCGCCGATGAGTATCCACTTGAACAGTCCCGAATTCGACCCGACTGATCCTCGCAGAGATCCAGCCGAGGAGCTCTACGAGGATCTTGGATATATCAAGGCCCTCCTAGCAGTTAATTACGGTCATCCCAGCCTCGATTGCGACGCCATCGGCGACAGAGCGTTCGCCGAGGTGCTCGCGGATGAATCCCTTAAGCCCCGGCAGTGGAGGTCGGAGCTGCCGAAACGGGCATTCTCGCTCGCCGAGGAAGCGCTGCGCGACCCCGGCCCGCCACGATGGCACGCCACCGACGATCTCCTCGGTTTGATCTTCGACGACGAGACGCGCGCGGCGTTCCGCGCGGCCGACAGGCTGCCGCGCGATATGGGCCGCGTCTACCAGGCCAGCCGCGTGTTCGGAATGTCCGATGAGAAGATCGCATCACTCTTCAAGATCTCCGAGAACTGCGTGCGCGCTCACTGCTCGAAGGCGAAACAACGGCTGGACTCTCAGCCCGTTGACATGTCAAGACTGACACGAATCCACGGCACCGCGGACTCGATAGTAGAACCGACCGGGGACGCGTCCGCATCGATGCCCGACGAGACCCAGGAGAGCCACGATGAGCACTGAACACGCCAACGGCACGCACAATCACACCCTCTTCGACGATGGCTACAGGTCCGAGGAGGAGATCTCCCGCCTGTTGAGCGGGACCGGCGAGACGCTGACTCAGTACTTCACCGTCGCCGAGGACCGGCGCGAGGAGCATTTCGAAGCGCTCTTGGCAGAGGCTGCGCGGATAAGAGCCGCCCGGCGCGCCGATCCGTCAGCATACGCACAACCGGCTCGACGCCGCCGCAGCCGACTGATCCGTCGCCCGCGACTGCTGGATCGTAAGGCATTGCCGACGAGCGCGCCGGCCGAGTGGGCGGCGCGCTATCTCGGACCGCTCATCTGCGTGGCGCTGTGCGCCGCCTTGGGCATCTTCGCGTTGCTGCTGAACTGGCCTGTCCCTCTGCAGATACTGAGCTCCGTATGCGCCATCGTGCCCATTGTCGCGATCGCGCTGAGCCTGTTCATCCCCCCGACGGCGAGCAGGGCATTCTCGATGCTCCATGGAATAGTCGATGCTCTAGCGCTGGAGCGTGTCCTTGATCGAGGAGAAACTCGCGAGGTGATCCCTGATGACCGACGATGAGAGAAGCCGCGTAGGCAGAAGGCGCGCCACCCGCCGGGATATGAGGAGATTCGTCCTCGGCGCTCAACTTGTCTTCGGGCTGCTGGCACTTGGATTCGGGTGCACCTGTGCGGTTTTCGCCGTCCTGGGACTCGCCTCGACGGCCGGTCCGTACGGCGTCGCGGGCATGTTCTTCCTCGCGACCTTCGGCGCGCTCGAAAAGTACCGGAAGGCTGAGGAATAAGGCGGAGGAATAGAGCGAGTCCCCGCGGCCGGGACGCGAGCTGAAACACAGCGAATTCAGCGAATGGCGCCTCCGGCCGACTCGTTCTCTCCGGTCGGTTCGGACCGGGCCATCGCGCCCGCGGGCGGAGTGCGCTTGGGGCGGCGGGGTTCGCGGACGCCGCCCCAGCCTTCGCCCTTGTCGTCCCAGCCGGGCTGCGACCACGGCCACGGTCTGCTGTCCCTGCCGCCCGGCCTCCTGCGAACGTTGCGCACAGTGTGGCCGAGCCATCTGATCGGTGCGGTGAGTGTCGCCATGCCCACTCAACGTTTCGGACATACCGCCCGGTTCCCCCGCGTGATCCCTGTCTTTGTCGGTGGGGCAGTGCACACTCGTTTCTATGAGATGGGTCGTGCACGCGGACGAGGACGGCGGGGGCAGGTTGGCGCTGCTCGCGGACGCCGTATCCGGGTCCGGGCACGCGGCGACGGCTGAGGTCGCGACGGAAGAAGTCGGTGAAGTCAGGCAGGTCGCGGATCTGGTCGGGGCGATCGGCGAGATCGAGGCTGCCGAGCGTCCGCGGTGGATCTGGGTGGATACGGCGCGGCTGTATCCGGACCTGCTGCGCGCCGGGGTGCGGATCGCGCGGTGCCACGACGTGGTGCTGGTCGACGAGATCCTGGCCGCGCGCGCGGGCCTGTTCGGGGCGCCGCGTACGCTCGGCGCCGCCTACGCCCGGCTGCACGACCTGCCGGTGCCGGACGTGGGACGGATGACCTCCGCGACCGAGGCTGTCGGGGGCGGCGGGCCACAGCAGGAGGCGCTGTTCTCGCCCGACGAGACGGGGCTTCCGGCCGAGGTCGATCCGCTTTCGGCGCTCATCGAGGTCTACCGGGCGCAGCTCGCCGAGCTCGACGCCGCCGGGTCCGCCGGATCCGGATTGCGGCTGCTTGCCGCGGCCGAGTCGGCGGGGGCGCTGGCCGCCGCCGAGATGACGCACGCCGGGCTGCCGCTCGATCCGGAGCTGCACTCCGCGCACCTGACCGAGGCTCTCGGGCCGATGCCCGCGTTCGGCGGGCCGGGAGCGCGTCCGGCGAAGCTGCAGGAGCTCGTCGAACGCGTCGCCGAGGCCTTCAACACTCCGGCGCTCAACCCCGACTCCCCGACCCAGCTCCTCAAGGCCCTGTCGACGAACGGCCTGCCCGCGCACACGACCCGCGCCTGGGAGCTGCGCGGTTTCGAGCATCCCGGCGTGCCGGCGCTGCTGGAGTACAAGGAACTGGCGCGGCTCTACTCGGCGAACGGCTGGACCTGGCTGCGCGCGTGGGTGCGCGAAGGGCGGTTCCGGCCGGAGTACGTGGTCGGCGGCGTGGTCACGGGCCGCTGGGCGAGCCGGGGCGGCGGGGCGCTGCAACTGCCCACGATCGTGCGCCGCGCGGTGGTCGCCGATCCGGGCTGGACGTTCGTCGTGGCGGACGCCGGCCAGCTCGAGCCGCGCGTGCTGGCCGCGATCTCCGGCGATCGCGGGCTGGCGGAGGCGGCGCGGGCCGAGGACCTCTACACCGAGCTCAGCGACGTGTTCGGCGGCGACCGAGCCAAGGCCAAGCTGGGGCTGCTCGGCGCGATGTACGGGCAGACCAGCGGCGAGGTCGGCCCGCTGCTGGTCACGCTGCGCCGCCGCTTCCCGCGCGCGATCGGCCTGGTGGACGACGCGGCGAAGGCCGGGATAGAGGGGCGGGTCGTGCACACGAAGCTGGGCCGCGCCTGTCCCCCGCCCTCGCCGCGCTGGCTGCGGCTGGTCGGCGGCTCGGAGGGCGAGGCCAAGGCGGACCAGGTGCGGCACGACCGCGGCCGGTTCACCCGGAACTTCGTCGTGCAGGGCAGCGCGGCCGAATGGGCGTTGGCGCTGATAGCGACGCTGCGTCAGAAGCTCGTGGGCACGAGCGCCGAACTGGTGTTCTTCCTGCACGACGAGGTGGTGCTGCACTGCGAGGAGGCGGACGCCGAACGGGTGCGTACGGCGGTAACCGAGTCGGCGCTGGAGGCCGCGCGGCTGGTATTCGGGCAGAGTCCGGTGCGTTTTCCGCTGCATGTGGCGACGGTCACGTGCTACGCGGACGCTAAATGAGCGAGATCAGCGGGCTTGCGGCGAGCTGGTCGAGCAGGGCGTCCAGCTCTTCGTAGGAGGCTGAGACGTCGTGGCCGAGGCGGTGAAGTTCGAACCGTGCGGCCGCGATGTTCCTGGCCTGATAGAGCAGCCGTCGCCAGCGCGCCTCGGCCGAGTCGTCGAGCGGGCCGTAGGTCTCCCAGAACGCGTCGCGCTCGGTGCCCGGCCGGCCCGCCGCGCGGTAGATTGCCCAGTCCGACTCGGGGTCTCCCCAGGTCACGCGGTCGCAGTCGAAGAGGCCGGAGACGGTCGGCTCGGCGGCGTCCGGCTCGAGCATCACGTTGATCGTCCACAGATCGCCGTGCAGCAGCCTCGGCTCCCGCACCTCGTCCAGTATCGCCCGGCCGCTCACTGCGACTCCTAACACTTCGCGTGCGTCTTCCGCCTCCAGGCCAGCGTCATCGAGGTCTGCGATGATGTCGATGAGCGCCGCGATGACCGATTCGCTCCACGTCGCGAAGCTCGGGCCGACGAGCGGGCCGAAGCGCTCGCCGCGTACCGCGTGGATCCGCTTGGTGATCGCGCCGAGGTCGCGGAAGAACGAGGTCCAGCGCTCCCTCGGATACCTCTCCAGGCCCTCGCGCGCGGGGATGCCGGGGACGATCGTCTGGAACATGTAGTCCCGGCCGATCAGGTCGTGCGTGAAGTCCACGCCGAGGGTGCGCGGGAGCAGCGCGGCGATCGGCGCGAAGTACGGTGCCGCCGCGTGCTCGTTGCGCATGAACACCCGCTCGGAACGCGACTGCCGCGCGGGCTCGGGCGCGACCCGCAGGATCGACTCGGGGCCCGAGGCCAGCATGACGCGGTAGGTGCTGTTATATGTGCCGTCGCCGAGTTCGATCGCCGAGACCACCTCGGTCGCCTCGCCGAACGTCCGCCGGGCCAGGGCAGTGATCTGCTCCGCGGTGAGCGGCTGCTGGAAGGCCTCGGGAGCGCGTTCGACGGATTCGAGGATCATGGCGGAAGCGTACCGAGGCAGTAGATCTCAGAGAGCTCTCAGAGCTCGACGATGCGCGTCGGCTCGGCCACGACGCGGCCGCCGACTTCGGACCAGCCCGCCTCCCCCGCCGGACGGGCGCGCAGCACGGAGCCGCGTCCCTGGCGGATCGTCACCTCGCGGCCCTGCAGTTGCGCCTGGCGCAGCGCGGCGGAGCCGGTCGCCTCGTCCTCCGCGATGCCGAGAGCCCCGGCGAACGTGCGTGCCCGAAGCAGCCCGGCGCTCTCGTCGATCCACGCCCAGTATTGGTCGTGCAACTGCGCCTCCAGCGGCGGGACCGGCAGCGCCTCGACCTCCGCGGCGGAGGCGATCTGGATGAACGCGAACTCCGGTGCGTACGCCGTGTTCGCGCGGATCCAGGTCGACTCGCCCTCGCGCCAGGTCGGCACCGGCTCGGCCAGCCGGGGGCGCAGGACGGCGGGCTGGCTGCCGGTCACCTCGGCCAGCACGCGGGAGGTGCCGACCAGGGGGTGGCCGGCGAGCTTGAGCTCGGCCACCGGGGTGAAGATGCGCACGTCCGCGCCGTCGTTCGAGATCGCGTCCACGAACACCGTTTCGCTGAAGCCGAGGTGCGCCGTCAGCTTCGGGCCCAGCTCGTCCGCGATGCCGGCCGCGTCCAGCACCACGCCGAGCTCGTTGCCGTGGCGTCCGTCCTCGTCCGCGAAAACCCGGACCACCTGCACGGTCATTCTCATAAGCCAGCAGCCTACGGCTCGTCACGCCGGGTGCGAGAGAGCCAATCAGGGACCGGTGGACCCCGCGCCCGGCGCCCTGTCGGCGCCGACCGGTAACATGATCCGCATGACAGAGACACAGGTGGCGTTCGTGATCGCGATGACGGAGGAGGCCGAGGGGATCTTCGACCTCGCTTCCTCGTGGACCGAGCTCGGCCTCGCGCCCTTCCCGGTCTACCGGCGCGGGAACGACGAGACCCAGGCGGTGGTGATCGTCAGCGGGATCGGCACCACCAACGCGGCCGCGGCCACCCAGCACGTGCTCGACCGCTTCCGCCCGGACCGGATCGTCAACATGGGCGTGGTCGGCTGCCTGAACCACGAGATCGCGATCGGCGCCGTACACGCCGTGACCACCTGCGCGTTCTTCGACGTGGACGTCACCGCCTTCGGCTACAAGATCGGCCAGATACCCGAGACCGAGGTGCACGAGTACCAGCTGGAGCCGAACAGCGCGGTGCCGCTGCCCACGGCCCGGCTGCTGTCCGGGGACACGTTCGTCACCGGCCGCGACGGCTTCCACCCGGAGCTCGCGGGCTTCGACGCCGACTTCGTGGACATGGAGCTGACCGCCGTCGCGCACACTCTGCTGCGCAACGGCAAGCTCGACCAGCTCGAGAGCTACAAGACGCCATCGGACTACTGCGACAGTGACTCGCCGGACGCCTTCGACGAGAATCTGCCGTTCGCGCTGAGCAAGCTCGCCATCGTGGCCGAGCAGATCCTGCAGGTCAGCGGCATCGCCGCCGAGCCCGCGGGGGTCGCGCGATGACCACGGCGAACGGACCGGCCATCCGGGTGGAGCTGCTGTCCAAGCACTCCTCCGGCAAGGACCACATCGCGATGACCGGCGGCACGCTGGGGGCGGACAAGCGGATCACCGCCGCCGGGCCGCTGCGCCTGCAGCACGACTTCTTCCCGGTGACCACCGTCGATCCGGCCGAGCCGGGCGCGGCGCGGGACCGGCTGTTCTCCGGCATCCACTCGATCGAGCACGCGCTGGCCTCCCCGGACGGCGGGGACCTGCGGGCCCAGGTCGCGCGGGTCACCGGCGCCGGACCGGAGCTCGCGGCCCGGCTGATCGACATGAGCCCTTATATTCCGGGTCTGCTGGACGCGGCGGACGCACAGGGCCTGCCGCTGGGCTTCCGCTCCACCTTCGTCGCGCTCGACGGCGTCGCCACCGGGCCGGAGAGCCCGCTGCCGACCTACCTGCTGCTCGACGCCTACCGGGCCGCGCTCGAACTGATCCGGGAGAAGTTCCTGGCGGGCGAGCCGGTGCCGTTCTCCACTCCGGAGGAGTGCGGCCAGTACAACCTGCACTCCGCCGAGGCCGCCCTCGAGTTGATCGAGCTCGCTTTGGCGGCCGCGGGCGGCGCCGAGTGGGTCGACGAGTCCTTCACCGAGACCGGCGCCGCCGAGCTTTACGTCTGCGACCTGCGGCTGGTCAAGCCGCGGCTGCCGGGGGCCTTCGACCAGCAGGTGCTCGACCTGCTCGGCGGGCACCTGCTCTCGCAGCGTATCGAGGACGACGCGGTGAGCCTGACGGCCGGGAACTTCGGCTGCAGCACCGGCGAGTACCTGATGGTCGCGAACCCGGAGAGGCTGGATCAGGCGGCGCTGCTGGCCCGGGCGCACCGGGAGGTCGCGGCGACGCTGGCCGAGTCCGGCTCGTACACCGGCCCGAATCCGCTGCGGCGCGCGGCGGCCGTGGACGCGCGGTTCAGTCTGGAGCACATCGAGAAGTACAGTCCGGCGGCGCTGCCCGGCTGAGTCGAGACGGGGGCCGGAACCTGCCGGGCCGGCCGACTGCCGACAGGGCGAGAAACTCAGCCCGGCCGCGCCGCCGAACTGAGCCGGGATCCGGCCGCGGTCCGGTGAGCGACCAACTGCTGACTGGTCGTCCGATCGTGCGCGCATACGGCGGCGAATGCTGGGTTTTCGCTGAGTATCGCTAAGAATCCGCGCGGACCGGTTCTCAGGCCCCGTCGAAGCTTGGTCAAAGCGGATTCGCCCCGGCCGCCGCTGTGCCAGACTGGCCGCGTGAGCACAGACTTCCCCGAGGGCGAGGCGGCCGACCGGCTGCACCGGCCGGCGCGGATCGTGCGGCGGGCCCGGCGCAGGTCGGGACCCGCGCAGCCCGCGGCCGGGCCGGACCAAACCGCGGCGGCGCGAGGGGGGCCCATCGGCCTCGATCCCGCGGACCTCGCCGGGGCGCTGCTGGCCGACCTGGCCGAGATAGCCGACCAGCAGGACCCGTTCGAGTTCGAGATGATGGTCTCCAGCTTCTCCGGGATCCTCGACATGGCCCAGGCCGCCGCCCTGACCGGCTCGCTGCCGCCGGACGTGGTGCCGATGCTGGTCGCTCAGTTCGAGGCGCGGCGCGACGGCCTCGCCCTGGCCGTGCTGGCCACCCTCGCACTCCTGGCGGACGGCGAGGCGGGCGCCGCGGCGGCGCGCGGCGCGGCCCGGATGTGGCGGGCCGGGATCCTGCCGCCGGACTGGTTCGAGGAGCTGGACCGCGCGCTGCTGGTCGAGCAGTGCCTGTGTGTACGCCGGGAGCTCGACGGGGACCTGCTGTTCCTGCTCTCCTTCCGCCGGGCCGGGCGGCCGCACGCGTTCGCCGTCGTGGTCGGCGACGAGGAGCACGGCCCGGCCGAGGCGATCGCGCCGCTGCCCGCCGAGGTGCTGCCGGAGCATCTGGAAGACCTCGTCGGCGAGCTGGTGCCGCGCGACGAGCTCGACAGCGTCTCCATCGAGGTGCTCGAGCCGGTCGAGATGCGCCGCCTGCTGGAGACCGCGGTGCGCACCCGGGCCGTACGGGACTCGCGGCTGGACCTCGAGGCGCGCTTCGCCCAGTGGGACGAGGCCGCGACGCCGAACGTGCTCGGCGCGCCGCCGTACCCGACGATGGTCGCCGCGCTGCGCAACCGGATCGACTCGCTGCCGCCGGCCCCGAGCGCGCCGCCGGTCGACGAGCTCTGGGAGGGCGAGCCGGCCGACGGCCTGGAGTTCGACTTCGACACCGCGTTCCCCGAACTGCCCGCCGCGTTCGGCGCCGGGGTTTTCGTCGCGGACTACGGCCACCAGGACGCCCCGCGGCGCGAGACGGGCCTGCAGCGTCTCGGGCTGCCGCCGCGGCGCGGCCCGCAGGACGGCGCGGCGCTGGTCTACCGGCTGCGCATCGACCTCAAGGGCGCCAAGCCGCCGATCTGGCGCCGGGTCGAGGTGCCCGGCGATCTGACGCTGGCCGCGCTGCACGAGGTGATCCAGACGGTCTTCGAATGGGAGGGCTACCACCTGCACGTCTTCGAGACCGGCTTCGGGGACTTCGGCGACGGCGACGTGGACCTCGGGCACGGCCTGGACGGCGACGTGACGGTGGAGCAGATCCTCGCCGGGCCCGGCGCGAAGCTGACCTACGTGTACGACTACGGCGACTACTGGGAGCACGTGGTCCGGGTCGAGCGGACGTACCAGGGCGATCCCGAGGTGCACTACCCGCGCTGCATCGGCGGCCGCCGGGCCGCGCCGCCGGAGGACTGCGGCGGACTGTGGGAGTACCAGGAATCGCTGCGCGAGCACGGCGACGCGGGCGCCGACATCTTCGACCGCGAGGAGCTCAACCGGCGCCTGAGCGAGGGCCGGTGGAGCGACGGCCACGGCGGGCCCTGGGGGCAGCCGGGCGGGCCCAGCTGAAGCCGACGGAGACGCGAGAACGGTCGGGGCGCGGTACGGATTTCCGTACCGCGCCCCGACCGTTCGCTCACCGGCTTCTCGGCGCCAACACCTTGCCGAACACTGTGGCGAAGCTGTGACGAACTACGGCAGCTGCGACTTGATCCAGTCGTTGAGCGCCGGGCTCGACTCGAAGCTGGCGATCAGCGCGTAGCGGGTGTGCGTGCCCGAGTGGGCGCCGCCGTGCCACAGCCGCTCGGAGTCCACGATCGCCTGCTGGCCCGCGGGCAGCGGGATCTGCGTCTCGGTCTTCCGGTTGAAGTGCTCGGAGCGCACCAGCAGCCGGCTGGTGGAGTCGTTGGTGAACTCGTGCCAGACCCGCACGATCCAGCCGTTCGTGTCCGGGTTCTTCAGGTTGTTGTTGTCCTGGTGCAGGCCCCAGCGGCACTCGCGGATCGTGTTCGGGCTCATCCGCAGCAGCTGGACGCGGCCGAAGCGGGCGCCCGTCGACTCGAGCCAGGCCATGATCGTCGGGCACTTCTCGGCGTTCGGCGTCGGCACGCACTCGAGCTCCTCCTTGCCCACCTCGCCGGCGCCGATCATCTCGACCTTGCCGGTCGGCGAGGTGATCGGGGCGAAGAAGGTGAAAGGGTCGCTCTTGTAGGTGGTGTACTCCAGGGTCTCCCACTCGGAGGCGGGGATCTCCGGGCCCGAGTACTTCTTGAGCTGCACGTGGCCGCCGCCGGCCTCGACCAGCGGGGCCCGGTAGTGCTTGGTGTTGAGGTCCGGGACGAACGGCGGCTTGCGCACGCCGGCGAGGTCCAGCAGCTTCCCGGTGTACTCGTTCTTCAGAACGTCGGCGAGACCTGACATTCTTCGCTCCCCATCTCATCGGGCCGCCCGGCCCGTTCGGGCCGCCCACGACCCATGCGGTTACCTGATGATGCGCTCAATTGGTCAGCGTACGTGGTGCATATTAACGCTTCCCCAGGGAACTCTGAATCCGGCATCAGGGCTCGCCCAGGGGCGATTTGCCCCGGAAAGGCGAGCTCATTCATCGTATGGACCGAATGGCTGTCCGTCATACGGACCAGTAACCGGCGGGCGGGCCGGTGAGAATCCTCAGCGCACGCTCATCGCCGCGCCGGTCGCCGAGCGTCCTCACCCCGACTTGGCCAGCGATTCCACCAGCGCCGTCAGCAGCGCGAAGTTGGGCACGCGGCCGGCCGATCGGGCTGAGAGCAGCACCGATTTGTCGACCAGCCTCAGGCAGGCCCGGCCTTCGCGCACCTGGATCTCCACGACCCGCGACCACGGCACGATCCCGTATCTCTCGGTGTGCACGCCGCGCAGACTGATCACGATGTCGCCGAAGGACAACCGGTCCCCGATCGTCAGCGCCGACTGCGCGGAGGCGAACTGCTCGGCCGCGACGTAACGGGTGGCCGCCTCGCCGAGTTCGGCCCAGCGCAGGTGCTGATTGGCCGGAACCGAGGCGGCGCGCCTATCCCGCTCGGGGTCGATGAAGCTGCCCTCGATGAAGAACGAGATCCCGTCGCGCCGGGTGAGCCGGTAGACGAAAGTCGTCCCGGTATAACGGCCGTTCTGAAAATGCGGGGTGCGACTCCGCAGCACGGTTCTGATCTCGTCCCAGCGGAACACCTCCAGCGGCATCGACCCGCCCTCGCGCACCAGGCCGTGTTCGTACTCGTAGACCCGGATCGTCTCCTCCGCGCGCGGCCTGCCGAACACCCGCACCCGGGTCAGCAGCAGGAACTTCTGCCGCAGCCGCCCCAGCTCGCCGCGCAGCGCGGCGCGCTCCACCGCCGACGTCACCGGAATACGCGTCGTCTCCACGACCGCTGACATGCCCGCCACTCCCAAGCCGCCGCCATAGCCCGCCACACCCTCGCTTTCAAGGTATTCCCGAATGGACGGGCCGGATCCCCTTTTCGAGAAAGGGATCCGGCCCGGACCTGCGGGTACGGCTGCTACGCGTGCGACGCGTGCGACGCCTGGCGGTCAGAGCCGCGGATCGACGGGCTCTGATTCGAGGGCCAACACCGCGAACACCGACTCGTGCACCCGGTAGAGCGGCTCGCCGGCGACGAAACGTTCGAGCGACTCGAGCCCGAGGGCGTACTCGCGCAGGGCGAGGGACTGCTTGCGGCCGAGCGAGCGGTGACGCAGCCGGTCGAGGTTGCGCGGCTCCAGGTACTCCGGACCGTAGATGATCCGCAGGTACTCGGGACCGCGGCACTTTACGCCGGGCTGTACGACGCGGCGGCCGTCGCGGACCAGCGCGTCGTACGGCTTGACGACCATACCCTCGCCTCCCGCGCCGGTCAGCTCCTCCCACCACGCCGTCGCCTCGTCAACCGCCGCCGCGTCGCCGAGATCGACGATGCGCCGACGCGTGACCTGGAAGAATTCCGGGTCGGCGGCGCAGAGCCGGTCGAGCACGTCGAGGTGCCAGCCGTGATCGCGCGTCGCGTGCACCGACCCCTCGGCCGCCAGGACCTGGAAGGGCGCGAGCCGCACTCCGTCGAGCCCTGACGTCGGCCAGCAGTACCGGCCGTACGCCGTGGTGAACGACTCGGCGGCCGAACGGCGCTCCCTCTGCTTCGCCACCAGGTCGCCGACGTCCAGACCGCGCGAGGCCGCCTGCTCGAGCACGCCGATCGTCGCCCCGAGCCCGGCTCGCGCCGCCGCGCCGACCGCCGCGTACTGATCGCGCAGCAGGCCCATCGCCTTGGCGGACCAGGGCAGCAGCTCGCAGTCGAGCAGCAGCCAGTCGGTGCCGAGCTCGTCCCAGAGCCCTGAGGCGTCGGCCGCCGCGCGGACCCGTGCGAGCAGCGTCTCCGTGGTCTGCGACGAGTCGAAGAACGGACGTCCGGTGCGGGTGACGACGATCCCGGTCGAGCCGTCGTCCACGCCGAAGCGCCGCGCCGCCACCGACCCGGCGGCGTCCCGCGTGACCAGCACGACCGCGCGCGAGCCCATGTGCTTCTCCTCGCACACCACCCGCGTCACGCCGGACGCGGTGAAGTACCCGAACGCCTCGGCCGGAGCCTCCAGCAGGTCGGGGCGCGCGGACGTGGCCACCGGCGCCATCGTCGGCGGCAGGTACACCAGCCAGCGCGGATCGACCGCGAACCGGCTCATCACCTCCAGAGCCGCCGCCGCGTTCTCCTCGCGCACGCTGAGGTTCCCCATCATCCGGGTGTCCACGACCCGTCGCCCGATCACGTCGCCGAGGTCGAGCACGCCCGGATCCCGGCCCGCGCGGGCGGGCCCGAGCGGACGCGTCGGCTCGTACCAGACCTGCTCGGCGGGCACAGCGACAAGCTCGCGCTCCGGGTAACGCAGAGCCGTGAGTTCGCCGCCGAACACGCAGCCGGTGTCGAGGCAGAGCGTGTTGTTGATCCACTCCGGGGTGACGGTCGGCGTGTGGCCGTAGAGCACCATCGCCTTGCCGCGATACTCCTCGGCCCACGGGTAGCGGACCGGCAGCCCGTACTCGTCGGTCTCCCCGGTCGTCTCGCCATACAGCGCGAACGAGCGCACGCGCCCAGACGCACGGCCCTGGTAGGCCTCCTTCAGTCCAGCGTGCGCAACGACCAGGTTGCCGCTGTCCAGCACGTAGTGGCTGATCAGCCTGGTACAGAACTCGACGACACGCTTGCGGAACTCCTCCGGCTCGCGCGAGAGCTGATCGAGCGACTCGGCGATGCCGTGCTTGAGCTGCACCTTGCGTCCGTTGAGCGCGCGCACGAGCTTGTTCTCGTGGTTACCCGGGACGCACAGCGCATGCCCGGCCTCGACCATGCCCATCACGAGCCGCAGCACGCCCGGAGTGTCGGGACCACGGTCGACGAGGTCGCCGACGAACACCGCAGTGCGATCGGCGGGCGGAAGTGCGTCAACCGCCCGCCGCTCCTCGTCGCGCACAAGGTCGTACCCGAGCTCCGTCAGCAACGTCTCCAGCTCCGACCGGCAGCCGTGGATGTCGCCGATGACGTCGAACGGCCCGGTCAGCTCGCGCTTGTCGTTATACGCCTTCTCATACTCGATGACCACGTCATCCACCTCCGCCACACCGCGCAGGATGTGCACCTTCCGGAAGCCCTCACGCTCCAGGTTCCGCAGCTGCGACCGCATCTCACGCCGCTGACGTGCGATGACGTGCGCCCCCATCGACCGGTCCGGCCGCGCGGCATTGCGCTCGCGGCACACCTCCTCCGGCACGTCGAGCACGATCGCCACCGGCAGCACGTCGTGCGCCCGGGCGACCGCGACCAGCGCGGCACGCGACTTCGACTGCACGTTGGTCGCATCGACGACGGTCAGCAGCCCGCGCCGCAGCCGGATACCCGCGATGTGGTGCAGCAGGCCGAACGCGTCGGCCGACGCGGACTGGTCGTTCTCGTCGTCGCTGACCAGGCCTCGGCAGTAGTCCGAGGACAGGACCTGCGTCGGGCCGAAGTGCCGCGCGGCGAACGTCGACTTGCCCGACCCGGTCGTGCCGACGAGCACGACGAGCGAGAGCTCGGGGACTGTCAGGGTACGCATGGGTCTAGTTCGCCTCCTTCGTTGCTGAGGTGGGGGTAGGGGTGGGCTCGGTTGTAGGTGCAGTTCCAGCGCCAGCCGCAGCCCCAGCGTGCTCACCGGTTCCGGCTTCGCCGGTTGGGCCTGTTATTACCGTGAACAGGGCCAGCTGCGTCGGCGACCCGAGCTCGGCGTCGACCTCGCCGACCGTCCGGTACTCCACCGCGTAGCCCCGCCGCCCGGCCACGCCCGAGGCCCAGTCCGCGAACTCGGCCCGCGTCCACTCGAAGCGGTGGTCGCGGTGCCGCATCCGTCCCGCCTCGAGCGTCTCGTAGCGCGCGTTGTACTCGACGTTCGGCGTCGTCACCACGACCGCTCCCGGCCGGGCCGCGCCGAACACCGCGTGCTCCAGCGAGGCCAGCCGCGGCGGATCGACGTGCTCGATGACCTCCATCAGCACTGCCGCGTCGTAGCCCTTCAAGCTCGCGTCGGTGTACGTCAACGCACCCTGCTTCAACGTCAGCCGCTCGGCCAACTGAGCGGGCTGGCGATCGAGGTGCAGCGTGCGCGCGGCGTACTGCAGCGCACGTGCCGACACGTCCACGCCGACGATCTCGGTGAAGTACCGGTCGTGCAGCAGCAGACGCAGCAGCGCGCCGCCGCCGCAGCCGAGGTCGAGCACGCGTCGCCCGCCGACGTCCTTGAGCGCGGCGATCACCGCCTCGCACCGGAGCGTGGCCAGGGACGTGTGCGGGGTCTCGGTCTCGGGCTCGGGCGTATCAGCTTCCTCCTCCGAGGCCACGGCGTTGTCGAGCTCTGACTCGGGCACCTCGTCGGACTCGGCGAGCCGTGCCAGGGCACTGCGAACCAGCGTGGGACGCCGTCCCAGGTAGCGCCGCGTGATCAGCTCGCGGTCCGGGTGCCCGGGCAGCCAGGCCTCGCCGGCGCGCAGCAGCTTCTCGACCTCGCTCGGGTCGATCCAGTAGTGCTTGGACCCGTCGAGCACCGGCAGCAGCACGTACAGCTGGCTCAGCGCGTCCGACACGCGGCGCACGCCGGTCAGCACGACGTCGCAGTACCGTGAGTCGCCCCAGTCGGCGAACGCCGGGTCCAGCGGCAGCGGCGCGGCCCGCACCGTCCAGCCGAGCGGCTCGAACAGCCGGGTGATCAGCGCGGCGCTCGCCGGGACGACCGGGAGGTGCAGCGTCAGCGGGATCTCGGCGGCGGCGAGCTCGGGCCGGTCCTTCGACGCGCCGCGGATCGCCGTGCGGAAGACCTGGCCGATCGCGCCCGCGAGCAGCGACGTGGCCGCGTACGGACGGTCGTTGACGTACTGGGAGAGCGAGAAGTCCGCGGAGTCGAGGTTACGGCTCTTGATTAGACCGATGGGGTCGATCTCCACGTACAGCGCCGCCGTGCACCGCTGCTCGGTCGCTTCGGGATAGAAGACCCGCGAGCGGCCGAAGCCGTGGGAGAAGTCCTGCACGGACGCGGGGTTCTTGGCCAGCAGGTAACCGAGGTCGGTCGCGGGCCACTCCGCGTCGGGCGGCCGCGTGGCTGTGATCGTGACGAGCATGCAGACGAGTGTCCCGGACGCACCGGGCCGAGGGAAACCGGATTACCTGCGGGGACACGTGTCCGGGCCCGGCCGCGGCGACCACCCGAGGCTTGCGGAATCTGCGCGGTTGCGCGATTATTCGAGCAATAGCGCGCAGTGAAACGCGCAGTTTCGAGCATTCTGCTGAGCTGAAGGGGGCGCTGCCGTGCGCCATGTCATCGCGGAGATCGCTAGCCAGCCGGAGTGCTGGGAACGGGCGGCCGCGCTGGTCGGCCAGGCGGAGGGGTTGCCCGCGCGCGGCGAGCGGGTGGCCGTCGTCGGCTGCGGGACCTCGTGGTTCATCGCGGCGAGCTACGCGGCGTTGCGCGAGTCCTCGGGCCAGGGCGAGACCGACGCGTTCGCCGCCTCCGAGTTCCCGGCGGCGCGCGGCACCTCCGCGCGGTACGACAGAATCCTGGCGATCACCCGCTCGGGCACGACGAGCGAGGTGCTGGCGCTGCTCGCCCAACTGCGCGGCAAGATCCCGACGACCGCGATCACCGGCGACCCGACCACTCCGATCATGGACGCCGCCGATTCGGTCGTCGTGCTCGAATTCGCGGACGAGAAGTCGGTCGTGCAGACGCGCTTCGCGACCTCGACCCTCGCCCTGCTGCGTGCGCACCTCGGCGAGGACCTCGGAGCGGCGATCGCCGACGCGCGGGCCGCCGTCGCGGCGCCGATCGCCCCGGCCCTGGTCGCGGCCGAGCAGTTCACCTTCCTCGGCGCCGGCTGGACGATCGGCCTGGCGACCGAGGCCGGGCTGAAGATGCGCGAGGCGGCGTGCGCGTGGACGGAGTCGTACCCGGCGATGGAGTACCGGCACGGACCGATCAGCATCACCGGGCCCGACCGCGTGGCCTGGGCTTTCGGCGCGTTGCCCGAGGGCCTGGCCGCGCAGATCGCCGAGACCGGCGGCCACCTCGAGGCGTCGGCGCTCGACCCGATGGCCGATTTGATCCGCGTGCAGCGGCTCGCGGTCGCGATCGCCGAGGCGCGTGGTCTCGACCCAGACCAGCCGCGTCACCTCACGCGATCCGTCATCTTGCCGTGACCGCCCGGGTCCTCGGGATCGACGTCGGCGGCACGTCGATGAAGGCGGGCATGTGGACGCGCCGCGCGGACGGGAGCCTCGGCGAACGGGAGCTCACCAGGCGTCGGCCGACACCCCCGGACGAGACCGCGGCGGACGCGCTGGCCGAGTTCGCCGAGGCGTTGATCGCGGAGCACGGGCCGGTGGACGCGGTCGGGCTCGCGATCCCCGGTCTCGTGGACGACGAGGCGGGCATCGCAGAGTTCTCCGTCGCGCCGACATGGACGAATCTCCAACTGCGAGACGCCATGGCCGCACGGCTAGGCGGCGTACCGGTGGCACTGGGCCACGACACCCGGATCGGCGGACTCGCCGAAGGCCGGGCCGGCGCGGCGACCGGCTGCCGCGACTACCTGTTCGTTTCGCTCGGCACCGGCATCGGCGGGATGCTCTGCCTGGACGGCTCGCCGCGCCTCGGCCCGCATCACCGCGCGGGCGAACTCGGGCACGTCGTTGTCGATCCAAGCGGCGTGGAGTGCGGCTGCGGGCAACGCGGCTGCCTCGAGACGATCGCCTCCGCGACGGGAATCGCGCGCATGTACGGGGTCGAAGGCGTAAGCGCGCGCGAAGTCGCGGTACGGGCGGCGGCGGGCGAACCGAGGGCGGCAGAGGTCTGGCAGACCGCAGTATCCGCGCTGGCCACGAACCTGTTGGCGACGATCACGCTGTTCGACCTCTCGCTCGTCGTCCTCGGCGGCGGAGTCGCGCAGGCGGGCGATCAACTGCTTGACCCGCTGCGCCGGGAGCTCGCCGAGCGCATGAGCTACCAGTGCATGCCGGAATTGGTGTGCGCGGCGTTGGGCGACGAGGCGGCGGTGCTGGGCTCCGCGCTGATCGCCCTCGATCTGCTCGATTCCCTTGGAGAAGAACGGTAAGGACGGATTTCCGCATGACCCTGAGTACAACTGCTTCCCTGCTCGACGGGGCCCGCGCAGCGCGGCGAGCAGTTCCCGCATTCAACGTCATCACGCTCGAGCACGCCGAGGGCATCGTCGCGGGCGCCGAACTGGCCGGGCTGCCGGTGATTCTGCAGATCAGCGAGAACGCGGTGAAGTTTCACGGCGGCCGGCTGCACCCCATCGCGCTGGCCTCGCGCGCCGTGGCCGAGGCGGCGTCCGTCCCCGTGGCGCTGCACCTGGACCACGTCGAGGACGAAGCTCTGCTGCGGCAAGCGGCCGACGCGGGATTCAGCTCGGTCATGTTCGACGCGTCGCACGCCTCTTATGCCGAGAACGTCCAGGCCACTCGGCGGGCGGTCGCGTGGGCTCACGAGAACGGCCTGCTCATCGAGGCGGAACTCGGGCAGGTCGGCGGCAAGGACGGCGTGCATCTGGGCGCGCACGAGCCGGGCGCGCGTACGGACCCTGATGAGGCGGCGGCTTACGTCGCGGCCACCGGCGTGGACGCGCTGGCCGTCGCGGTCGGCAGCTCGCACGCGATGACCGAGCGGACGGCCGGACTGGACTTCGAGCTGATCGAGCGGTTGCGGGACGCGGTCCCGGTGCCGCTGGTGCTGCACGGCTCCTCGGGAGTGCCGGACGACACCCTGGCGAAAGGTGTGCGCTCGGGCATCGTCAAGGTCAACATCGGGACGGCGCTGAACATCGCGTACACCGGCGCGGTCCGCTCCTTCCTGGCCGAGGACGCCAAGACCGTCGACCCGCGCAAGTACCTCGAACCCGCGCGCGCGGCCATGGCTACCACGGTTGCGCGGCTGATCGCCGTGGTCTCCTGACGGCCGGACCTCTTGGCAGGCTTTCTATCATGTGACATTGTACTGGCGTGGACCTGCAGTCCGAGGGATGTGACCTCGCGATCATCGGCGCCGGGATGACCGGTGCAGCCTGTGCCTGGTACGCGGCACGGGCCGGTGGCCGGGTGGCCGTGCTGGATCGGGGTGCGGTCGCGGGCGGCACGACGGGGGCGGGCGAGGGCAACCTGCTCGTCTCGGACAAGGAGCCCGGGCCCGAGCTCGATCTCGCGTTGCTGTCGACACGGCTGTGGCGCGGCCTGGCTGAGGAGCCGTGGTTCGTCGCGGCGTCGGCTGAGTACGAGGCGAAGGGCGGGCTGGTCGTCGCGTCGCGGCCGGACGGGCTCGCGGCGCTCGAGGCGTTTGCGGAGGGGCAACGCCGGGCGGGTGTCGAAGCGGAGTCGGTGTCAGCTTCGGGGCTGGCCGAGCTTGAGCCGCACCTGTCCCCCGAACTCGCGGGCGGTGTCTACTATCCCCAGGATGCTCAGGTGCAGCCAGCCCGAGCCGCCGCACTGCTGATCCGGGACGCTCAGCGACAGGGTGCGAGGCTGCACACTCGGACGACCGTCACAGCACTGATACGTGGCTCAGATGGCCGCCGGGTGGAGGGCGTCGTGACCGATCGCGGCACGCTGCGCGCGTCGTGGGTGCTCAACGCGGCGGGAACGTGGGGCGGGGAGATCGCGCGACTCGCGGACGTGCACCTGCCGGTGCTGCCGAGGCGGGGATTCGTGCTGGTCACCGAGCCGCTGCCGCGTCTGATCCGGCACAAGGTCTACGCAGCTGACTACGTGGCGGACGTGGCCAGCAGCTCGGCCGCGCTCCAGTCCTCGGCGGTGGTCGAGGGGACGGCGGCCGGGCCGGTGCTGATCGGGGCGAGCCGGGAGCGGGTCGGCTTCGACCGGACGTTCTCCCTCGAGGTCGCGCGGCTTCTGGCGAAGCAGGCCATTGAGCTGTTTCCGGCGCTGTCGCAGGTCAAGGTGATGCGCAGCTATCTCGGGTTCCGGCCGTACATGCCGGACCATCTTCCGGCGATCGGGCCGGATCCACGTGCGCCCGGGTTGCTTCACGCTTGTGGGCACGAGGGCGCCGGGATCGGTTTGGCTCCGGCGACCGGGCATCTGCTCGCGCAGGTCCTGACTGGTAAGACCCCTGATCTCGATCTGAGTCCGTTCCGGCCGGAACGCTTCGAGGACGGAGCTGGCGCATGAGACGCAATCCCCTGACACTGGTTGGCGCGCGCCCCGAGCCCTCGTTCCAGGTCACCTTCGACGGCGCTCCACTCGACGTCCTTCCAGGCCAGACGATCGCCGCCGCACTTTGGTCGGACGGGATCACCTCGTGGCGCAGCACTCGGGTCGAGGGCCGGCCACGTGGCGTGTTCTGCGGTATCGGCGTGTGCTTCGACTGCCTGGTGACGGTGAACGGCGTGCCGAATCAGCGTGCTTGTCTGGTGCCCCCGAAGCCGGGCGACGAGATCACAACGCAGCGGGGGGACGGTCATGGCGCAGTATGAACTCGCTGTCGTGGGCGCCGGTCCGGCCGGGATCGCCGCCGCGCTGACGGCGGCCGACGCAGGTGTGCGCGTCGTCTTGCTCGACAGCGCGCCGGAGGCCGGCGGCCAGTTCTATCGGCAGACCGCGCGGCAGCTCCACGCGCGTCGTCCGCAGCGGCTGTATCACGCGTGGCCGGCGTGGGAAAGGCTTCGCGACCGGCTCGCCGCGCATCGTTCCAGCGGGCTGATCACATTCCTGGCCGACCGGCACGTCTGGCTTGTCGAGCCGGGCTTCGCCGTTCACGCGCTCATCGGCCCCGAGCAGCAGAGGTCTGAAACAGTCACGGCGGACGCGCTCGTCCTCGCGACCGGCGGCTACGAGCGTGTACTGCCGTTCCCCGGCTGGACGCTTCCGGGCGTGCTCACGGCGGGTGGCGCGCAGGCGATGCTCAAGGCAGGGCTCGTACTCCCGGGCCGTCGCGCGGTCGTAGCCGGTACCGGGCCGCTGCTGTTGCCGGTCGCGGCAGGGCTCGCCGCCGCCGGAGCCGACGTCGCAGGCCTCTACGACTCGGCCGATCCACGCGCGTTCGCCAAGCACGCGTCCGCGCTGATCCGGAACCCGGAGAAGCTTGTCGAAGGCGCAGGTTACGCGGCTCATCTGGCCCGGCACGGCGTGCGCATCCGGTTCCGGCACACGATCGTCCGGGCGCACGGAAGTGAACGGCTCGAGGCGGTGACTGTCGCGAGGCCAGACGGCAGTCAGCATCGGATCGAGTGCGACACGCTCGCCGTGAGCCACGGGATGCTCCCGCACGTGGAGATCGCGCAGACGCTCGGCGCGGCGTTGACGGACGTGGGCACTGTTGCAGTGGACGATGAACAGCTCACTGATATTCCGCGTCTTTGGGCCGCAGGAGAGGCGACCGGGATCGGCGGGGCCACGTTGTCGCTGGCCGAGGGCGAGATCGCGGGACGTTCGGCGGCTGCGCGGCTTCGCGGCACGTCGCCGCCGCCCAATCTCAAAGCGCAGAGAACGCGACGTAGGCTCCGGGCGTTCGCCGAGGTCACCGAGACGGCCTACGCTCCGCCGCCCGCCTCCGTGTGGACCGCACACGTCGACGACGAGACAGTGCTCTGCCGCTGCGAGGAGGTCACTGCGGGGTCCGTGCGCGAAGCAGTATCCGAACTCGGTGCCACCGACCTGCGTACCGTCAAACTCCTGACTCGCGCGGGTATGGGCTGGTGTCAGGGCCGGATCTGCGGACCCGGCGTCGCGGGAGTCGCAGGCTGTCCGCAGACTCCCGCACATACTCCATTCGCCCGGCCGGTGCCGCTCGGCGTGCTCGCGGAAACCATCTCAATCACCGAAGGAACCCCATCGTGACCAGCACCGATACAACACGCATTCCCTGGCACGGCGTCCTCGTCGCCACAGCTTTGCCGCTGCGCGAAGACCTGAGCGTGGACTACGACGCGTACGCCGAGCACTGCGCGTGGCTCATAGCAGAAGGCTGTGACGGCGTCGTGCCCAACGGCTCGCTCGGCGAGTACCAGACGCTCACGCCCGAGGAGCGCGCGCAGGTCGTGCGCACGGCCGTGGACGCGATTGGGGCGGACCGGGTGATTCCGGGCGTCGCGGCGTACGGATCGGCCGAGGCGCGGCGCTGGGCCGAGCAGGCTGCCGAGGCCAGCTGTCCGTCCGTGCTGCTGCTGCCCCCGAACTCGTACCGCGCCGACATACCGACCGTGCGCGCGCACTACGCCGAGGTCGCGAAGGCCGGACTGCCGATCGTCGCGTACAACAACCCGTACGACACCAAGGTGGATCTGACCCCTGAGTTGCTCACAGACCTCTACCACGACGGGCACATCGTCGCGGTGAAGGAGTTCAGCGGGGACGTGCGGCGTCCGTATCAGCTCGCTGAGTTGGCGCCCGGGCTCGACCTGCTGATCGGCGCGGACGACGTGCTGCTGGAGTTGGCTCTGGCCGGGGCGAAGGGCTGGGTCGCGGGCTACCCGAACGCGCTGCCCGCCTCGACGGTCGTCCTTTACCGGGCCGCCGTCGCCGGGGACCTGGAGACCGCGCTCCCGCTCTACCGGCAACTGCACTCGCTGCTGCGCTGGGACTCGCGGACCGAGTTCGTGCAGGCGATCAAGCTGTCCATGGACGTCGTCGGACGATACGGTGGCCCCTGCCGCGCGCCGCGCAGCCCGCTGACGGCCGAACAGGAAGCGACCGTGCGCAAAGCGACCGAGCAGGCCGTCGCGCTCGGACTGGCGTAGTCGGCTCCTGATCCGAAAACAGGAAGGATCATTCGTCATGCGCAGCCGATTGGTTCTGCACGCGGTGGACTCGCACACCGAGGGCATGCCGACCCGCGTCATCACCGGCGGAGTGGGCGTGATCCCGGGCGCGACGATGTCCGAGCGGCGGACGTACTTCATGCGGCATATGGACCATCTGCGGACCCTGCTGATGTACGAGCCGCGCGGCCACGCGTCGATGAGCGGCGCGATCCTGCAGCCGCCGACCCGGCCCGATGCCGACTTCGGTGTGCTGTTCATCGAGGTCTCCGGCTGCCTGCCGATGTGCGGACACGGCACGATCGGCGTGGCGACGGTGCTGGTCGAGACGGGGATGGTGCCGGTCGTCGAGCCGGTGACGACCGTGCGCCTCGACACCCCGGCCGGCCTGGTGACCGCGGAGGTGTACGTCGAGGACGGCGCGGCCACGGCGGTCACTCTCGCCAACGTGCCCGCGTACTCGGTCGCGCTGGACCGCAAGATCACGCTGGCGACCGGGGAGAGCGTGACGTACGACATGGCGTACGGCGGCAACTTCTATGCGATCCTGCCGCTGGAGCAGTTCGACCTGCCCTTCGACCGCGCGCGCAAGGACGAGATCCTGGCCGCCGGGCTGCGCCTGATGGCCGCGATCAACGAGGAGGACGAGCCGGTGCACCCGCTGGACCCGAGCGTCCGCGGTTGCCACCACGTCCAGTTCCTCGCCCCCGACGCCACGGCGCAGTATTCGCGGCACGCGATGGCGATCCACCCCGGCTGGTTCGACCGCTCCCCCTGCGGCACCGGCACCAGCGCGCGAATGGCGCAGTTGCACGCGCGCGGGCAACTGCGCGTGGGGCACGAGTTCGTCAACGAGTCCTTCATCGGCACGCGGTTCTCCGGGCGCCTGCTGGGCGAGACGACGGTCGGGGATCTGCCGGGCGTGCTGCCGTCGATCACCGGACGCGCGTGGATCACGGCGACGGCGCAGTACCTGCTCGACCCGACCGACCCGTTCCCGGCCGGGTTCCTGCTGTGAGCGCCGCGCTCAACTCCGCGGGCCCCGAGTTCACCCCGCTCGGCGGCCACCGCCGCTACCGCGACCAGGTCGCCGACGCCCTGCGCGCCGCCCTGATCGCCGGCGAGCTCGAACCGGGGGCCGTCTATTCGGCGCCGGTCCTGGCCGCGCGCTTCGGCGTCTCCGCCACGCCGGTCCGCGAGGCGATGCTCGACCTGGTGCGCGAGGGCCTGGTGGACACGGTGCCCAACAAGGGTTTCCGGGTCACCGAGGTCTCCGAGCGTCAACTGGATGAGTACACCCAGATCAGAGAGCTGATCGAGATTCCGGTCCTGGTCCGGCTGGCGCGCACGGCGGACCGCGAACGCCTGGCAGCGCTGCGTCCGCAGGCCGAGCGGATCGTCGCGGCGGCCGCGTCCGGCGACCTGATCGGCTACCTGGAGGCCGACCGCCGCTTCCACCTCGCGCTGCTCGCGCTGGCCGGGAACGAGCATCTCGTCGCCGTGGTCGACGACCTGCGCAAGCGCTCGCGGCTGTTCGGCCTGCACGAACTGGCCGAGGCCGGGAAGCTCGAATCCTCGGGGCAGGAGCACCTCGAACTGCTCGACGCGCTGATCGCGGGCGACGCGGAGTCGGTGCGGGAGTGCATGACGCATCACCTGTCGCACGTGCGGACGTTGTGGGCCAAGTAAGTAGGAAAGGCCGACTAGCTGATCGGGCTGGACGAGTCTCCGGCGAGCAGCATCTGCGGGATCTGGGCGAAGGCCCACCCGTGGCCACGTGTCGCGCGCGTGAAGACGTAGACGATGTCGAACCGGCCGGCGGGCCAGGACTTGGGCGGCGTCGGCGTGATCTGGCCGAGGTTCGCGATGATGTCGAGGATGTGCTGGTGCTCCCACGCGACGAGCGTCGGGCCGCTCGGACCGTCGGGGCCGGTCAGCCAGCTGGCGAGCTCGGCTTCCTGGCCGAGGGAGTACGTCAGGTCGAGGTCGGTTCCGAGGGCGGCGGCGAGTGGGGTGACGGTCTCCTCGGCACGCTTGCTCTTACTGGTTCCTGTAGTCGGTTCGGCCGCGACGACGGTCGTGGGGCGGGAAAGTCCGGCGTACAGCGCGAGGGGGTCGCCGGAGGCATCGCGCGGGTCGAACAGGCCGACCAGCGCCCCGGCCCTTGTCCAGCCGCGCACAGTGAGCGAGTGCGCATCCTGCACGCCGTCGGCCGTGATGCCGTACGGGGCGCCGGAACCGACGGGTTTCTCAGCGTGCCGGATGATCATCAGGACATTCATACCGCTGCCACTCCCACCCCGGCACGTGTCGCCGGTGGTCGCCGGACACTGTCGGTCGTCGTCCGTCATTCCCGCTGCGATCGGCCGGAACACCCGGCGGACGAAGCACGGCGGCCCCTCCGCTGCTCGGGCGCGGAGGGGCCGGTCGGGGGGCGCCGTCTCGGTGCGGCGGGTGTGGAAGACGACGGGGGGCTAGGCGGAGCAGGCTCCGTCGCTGGACCAGACGTCCCAGGAGGTGGCGGCATTGGGCACGGCGTCGGTGGAGTAGTAGGTGGCCGTGTAGTTGTCGCCCTCGTACGAGACGATGGCGCCCGGAGTGTATGAAGTGGTGGCGCTCCAAGTGGTGGCGCAGGTGCCGGTGCCGGTCGGCGTCGTGCTCGGCGAGGCGGAGGCCGTCGGTGAGGCCGAGGCGGACGGAGAAGCTGAAGCGGAAGCCGTCCCAGTCGACGTCGACCCCCCGCTACTCCCACTCGCATAGGGATCCGCGATCACCGTGACGGTCCGGTCCTGCACTCCCCAGCCGTTCGCCTGGCTGCCCGGCAGCCACACGTCCACCGTGTCGTTCTGGATCCAGGTCCCGATGTCGGCCGCGTAGCAGGTCCCGTAGCCCGGCACCGTGAAGTAGGTGCCCCACGGGATCACCCGCGGGTCCGTCGCGCACACGCCGAGCTGCGAGTTGAGGCCGGACGAGGTCTGGCCGACGTCGTTGTACGAGGTGACCATCATCGAGATCTGCGTTCCGGGCGCGACATCGCCGGAGCCGGTCGCGAGGGTGCCGTCGTCGCCGAGCCAGTAGGGGACGGAGATCTGGCCGAGCGAGGCGTCGTCACCGCTCGTATCGTATATCGCGACGACGTCGTAGTACGCGCCCTGGCAGGGCGAGGCGTCGGTGACGGTCAGCGGGCCGGTCTGGCCCCAGTAGCTGATGTATCCGACGTTCACGCCGTCCCGCCAGACGCGGTAGGCCACGGCGTTCGGCACCGGGTTGACGGTGACGGTGACCTCGCCGTTCGCCAGCGTGCCGGTGAGGGTGGGGGCGGCGGGGCGGGAGGTGAAGTTCACGGCGGACGCGGTCTGCCCCGGCGGGACCCACGGCGTGACGGTGCGCGCGGGCGGGGTGACGCTCGCGTCCCAGAAGGGGCAGGCCGGCAGCGAACTCGCCGACTCGGCACGGGACGCGGGAGCGGCGGACGCGTCGGTCAGCGGGATGAGCACGAGGGCGCAGGCCGTGGCCAGCGCGGTGCCGACCGCGGCGATCCACAGGCGCAGCCGGCTCCTCGCGCGCGGCCCGGACCGGGTCCGGGCGCGTTGGTTCCAAGCGTGCATGGGTATCGAAGCCTTCTTGACCAGGAGTGGGTTTGTGCGGTGTGGGTGAACGCAGTGTTCGTAGTCAGGGCTCGCTACCGGCCCAGTTAAGCGCCCCGCCGGAACCCGGTCAAGGTCTAGACCATTAATGTCTAGACCATTTTTCGGATACGCCGCCGTCGGCGGCCCTGGTTAAGATCGGAGCATGCATCTGAGCACCGTGATCCTGCCGGTCTTCCCGTGGCGTGAGGGCCGCGAGGTGTGGCGCCGGGCCGAGGAGCTCGGCTTCCACGCCGCCTACACGTACGACCATCTGACCTGGCTGTCCTTTCGCGGCGGCCCCTGGCACGCCACGGTGCCCACGCTCAGCGCCGCGGCGGCCGTGACCGAGCGGATCAGGCTGGGCACGCTGGTGGCCTCGCCGAACTTCCGGCACCCGGTCCCGTTCGCCAAGGACCTGATGACGCTCGACGAGATCTCCGGCGGCCGGTTCACCCTCGGTATCGGCGCCGGCGCCGGCGGGGACGCCTTCGACGCGAACGTGCTCGGCGGGGAGAGCTGGTCGGTCGGGGAGCGCGCGGACCGCTTCGGCGAGTTCACCCGGTTGCTCGACAAGCTCCTGACGCAGGACGAGACCACAGCGGGAGGGGGCTCGTACTACAAGGCGTTCGAGGCCGAGATGCTGCCCGGGAGCACCCAGCGTCCGCGGATGCCGTTCCACGTCGGGGCGATCGGCCCGCGCGCCATGCGGCTGGCCGCCGAACTCGGGCAGGGCTGGGTCACCTACGGCGCGCCGGAGGACGGGCCGAAGGTCGTCGCCGGGCAGATCGAGCGGCTGCGCGAGGCGTGTGCGGCGCGCGGCCGGGACGTCGCCGAGCTCGAGCTGACGCTGCTCGCGATGGGGCGTTCCCCGCGGGAACGGCCGCTCGACTCGTTCGAGGCCTTCCTCGACTGGGCCGGGCGCTACCGGGCGCTCGGCATCACCGAGCTCGTGCTGCACTGGCCGATCCCGGACTCCGAGTTCGCCGCCGACATGAAGGTCTTCGAGCGGATCGCCGTCGAGGGGCTCGCGGCACTCGGCGATCCCGAGGGGAACCGCCATGTTCACGGCTGACCAGCTCAAGGCGCTCTGCCTCGACCAGCCCTCGGCCGAGGAGACCTTCCCCTTCTCCGCCGAGCTGTCCGTGTTCAAGGTCGGGGGCAAGGTCTTCGCCCTGACCGCGCTCGGCGAGTCGCCGCTGAAGATCAGCCTCAAGTCCGTGCCCGAGGTCGCGACCCGGCTGCGCGTCGGATACCCGGCCATCACCGCCGGATACCACCTCAACAAGCAGCATTGGAACACCGTGCTGATCGACGGCTCCGTGCCCGACGAGCTCGTCCGCGAGATGATCGAGGACTCCTACGACCTGGTGCGCGCCAAGCTGCCGAAGGCGGTCAGGATCACCTTGGGCGACGTCGCCCCGGGCCAGTAAGGTCTCTGCCATGCATGAGATCGTTCTGATGGCGGATCCCCGGGTGGCGGGGATTCCGGTGGCGGACAACGGCGAACTGCTCGTGGACCTCGGCGCGGCCGGGTTCCTCATCGACGAGCGGCTCGCCGACCCGGACGGGGCCTCCCGGCAACTGCGGGAGGGAGCGGCGGTGCGGCTGGCCCGGGCGGAGAAGCTGCTGCCGGGGGGTCTGCGGCTGCTCGTCGTGGAGGGGTACCGGCCGCCTGAGCTGCAGCGGAAGTACTTCGAGGGTTACCGCGAGGAGCTGGCCCAGCTCAACCCCGACTACTCGGCCGAGCAGCTGCGCACGGCCGCGAGCCGGTACGTATCCCCGCCCGAGCTGGCCCCGCACAGCGCGGGCGCCGCGATCGACCTGACCCTGTGCGACGCCGACGGCCGCGAGCTCGACATGGGCACGCCGATGAACGCCAACCCGGAGGAGTCCGACGGCAAGTGCTACACGGAGGCCGTGGGGCTCTCTCCGCGGGCCGCGGAGAACCGCGCGATCCTCGTCGAGGTCATGCACTCGGCCGGATTCGTCAACTATCCGACCGAGTGGTGGCATTTCTCCTATGGTGATCGGTATTGGGCGCTGATGTCCCGCCGCACCGAGGCGCTCTACGGACCGGTCGAGTATCACGGGCCACTCGACGAATAGTCCGTATCGCGGCGTAGTCCCTCCTGCTCGGAAACCGTTCCCCTAGCGGCATTCAGGCTCTACTATGAGCTGCCCGGACGGCCGCGTAAGGCCGATCCGGGGGCCGAGGGGGCTGGATAAATTAATGGTGGGCAACAATTGGGCACTGCCCGACGGCTGGATGCTGCCGGGATATGAACATGTGCGGGAACTGGGATCGGGCGCCGGCGGTCACGTCTGGCTGGCCCGGCACCGCGTCACCGGCACGCTGGTGGCGGTCAAATACCTGGTCCCGGGACTATTCGCGGCAGGCGACTTCCGGGAGGCGTACCGCGCGGAGGCGCAGCTTCTCGCCGAACTGCGCTCCGAGCACATCGCCCGGCTCTACGAGTACGTGGAGGGGCCGCCGGGAGCCGCGATCGTCATGGAAGCGGTCGAGGGCTGCTCGCTGCGCGCGCTGATGATGCGGGAGGAGGCTACGACGTCGGCCGCTACCGCTGCATCTCCGGAGGCGGCGCTGTGCATCCTCAAGGGTTCGCTGCTGGGCCTGGCGGCGGCGCACGATGCGGGCGTGGTGCATCGGGACTTCAAGCCGGCGAACGTGCTGGTGACGCCCGACGGCGTGTCGAAGTTGGTGGACTTCGGCATCGCGGCACGCACCGGCTCGGCGGGCGCGGCCGCAGGAACACCCTCGTATATGGCACCCGAGCAGTTCCACGGTGCTCCCGCGTCTCCGTCGAGCGACGTGTACGCGGCCACGGTGACGTTCTTCGAATGCGTCACCGGCGAGCGGCCGTTCCCGGGCACGAACGCGGTCGAACTGATGGCGCAGCACGCCCTGGGCAGCATCCCCGACGACCTCGCCCCGCCGCCGGTCAGAACACTGATCCGCAATGGCATGGCGAAGGATCCCCGGGAACGTCCGGCCTCGGCTCGCGAGTTCGTGGACCGACTCGAGGCGGTCGCGGGCGCGGCGTACGGGCCGGACTGGGAGCAGCGCGGCCAGCACAAGCTCGCGACTCTGCTGGCGCTGATGCCGTTGTTGCTGCTGCTCAGGGATGCTGCGCCGGTCGTGCCGTCGAGTACCACTGCGGTCGCAACGACGGTCCTCGGCCAAGAGCCGCTCACTATCACGATCCCGTCGCTCGTGCCCGAGCAAGTAACACATCACAGCGGCCGACGCCATGGCCGCAGAAGGGGTCGGCACTCGACGCGGGTCTCGATCGCGGCCAGCGTGCTGGGTGCGCTGGGCGTATGCCTGGTGATCACAGGCGCGGCGGTGGCGGCTTACGCGGCGTACCGGCCGTCGACGAGCCCGCACACGAACTCAGCGGCATTGACCAGCGCGACGACGAAGGTCACCGCAGACAGCACGGTGCCGTTCACGCTTACCCCGATGCCGAGCCCTGATACGTCGTCCGCCTCGCCGTCGGCTTCGCCGACTCCGTCTCAGGCGACGAGCCCCGCGACCAGCAGTTCGGCGACGCTGTCGGTGAGCGCCAGTGCTTCGCCGTCGAGCACGACGTCAGCCACGACCTCGGCGACGGCGAGTCAGTCGGCGAGCGCGAGTTCGTCGGCGAGGCCGACGCCCGAGATCAGCTCCCTCGCAGTCACACAATTGACCTGTCCGAGCAGTTACATGCTCCAGGCGACGGTGAAGGTGACCTCGAATGGACTAGGCGGCACGCTGACGCTCGATTGGTACTACGTGACCTCGAACGGCTCGCAGGAACCCGTGGGCACCGCGACGACGTATCCTCTCGCAACGGGCCAGACCACGCAGACTGTCAGCCCGCCGAGTGAGGACTTCAGCCAGTACTCCGACTACTCCGCTTGGGGCGTGACAGTCTCCTCAAGCCCGACTTCCAATGTGACTCAGGCTCAGCCGATTACCCCAGACAGCGCCAACAACTGCATCCCCATCTCATGACCGACCAGACCCGACGCCTCGACGAGGACCCCGACGACACCGAGGCCTACGTGCACTTCGGCCCCGGCGTCCCCGTCCCGGCAGCACCCACTCCCCCAGCGCCGGACCGCGCCACCGCGTTGTGGCGCGGCACAATCAAGCCACCGCCGGTCGTGGACCCGGCTCTCGCCTGGCGACGCCGAACCCAACGCTGGATCCTCCCGCTGACCGTGCTCATCCTGGTCATCGCGGTGCTGATCTACTATCTCTGGGGACGCAGCGCGAGCCCGCTCAGCGTCAACGGCGCCACGATGCAGATCTCGGCACCTGTTCTCGGCTGCGGCGACACCGAGCGGCTGACGGCCACCATCAACACCAACGGCGGCGCGGGCACGATCGAGTACCAGTGGCGGCGCAGCGACGGCACGACCTCGGACGAGCTCAGCCAGTCGGTCCCGAGCGGCAACCGGCACGTGAGCGTCGTGCTGGACTGGAACTTCAGCGGCTTCGGCGTACTCGATGCCAGCGCGACCATCGACATCCTGGGTCCGGGGGCCGGCAGCGCCGCCGCGTCGTTCATGTACCACTGCACTCAGAGGTAGTGCCGCGCAACGAGAATCAGCGCACGCCCAGGGCGAAGACTCGGCGGAACGGCAGAATCTGCACGGTCCGTCCGCCGAGCTTCGTCGCCGGGTAAACCTCGCGCAGGGCCGCGCGGAACTCGTCGCAGAACTCGATGGCCGCCGGCGTGTCCGGGCCGCCGAGCTCGACGAGTACCGGACGCAGCGCGGTCGAGCTGATGAAGTCGAATACGCCGTCCTCGCCGTCGACGACGTACATATACGTCGTCTCCCACGCCTCGGCGGCCAGCCCGGCGGCGTCGAGCGCGCGCAGGTAGTCCTCCGGTCCGGGGACGGTCGGCCGCACCTCGAGGCCCGTCAGCCGACTCGCCCAACGCGGCTCGCGCTGCAGGTCGGCGAGCGTGGTGTGCGACGGGGAGTCGAAGTTGCCGGGCACGCCGAGCGCGAACGTGCCGCCGGGGGCGACCAGTTCGACCAGGCGCGGCAGCAAGTCGAGGTGTCCGGGGACCCATTGCAGCGTGGCGTTCGTGATCAGCACGTCGGCCGGACCGTCGAGCTGGGCGGCCGTCAACTCGCGCAGGTCGCCGAGGCGGAAGTCCAGGCGGCCGGGTACGGCGCGCTTCGACGCGGCCTCGATCATCTGCGGCGAGCTGTCCACGCCGAGCACCCGCGCCCCGGGCCAGCGCTTCGTCAGCAGCTCGGTCACGTTGCCGGGGCCGCAGCCGAGGTCCACGACGTACCCGGGCTCGGCCTCGTCACCCGGCCGGACTCGGGCGAGCAGATCAATGAAGGGCTGAGCCCGGTGCCGGGCGAAGCGCAGGTAGCGCTGCGGGTCCCAGGTGGTGCTCTGCGAGGTGGCGGACGCGGACATGGCGACTCCCCGTAGTGGACGTGCGTCAGTTATCTTGACATCGAGATATTCTGCCGAGACTTTATCTCGATGTCAAGATAGTTGACGTCGAGCTCACCAACTCGCGAAGGCCCGATCCGAGGGCACGATCTTCATCCCGAGCGGCATCAGCGAGAGCGGGACCAGCTTGAGGTTCGCCCAGGCGAAGGGGATGCCGACGATCGTCACCGCGAGCGCGATGCTGGTCACGATGTGCCCGATGGCCAACCAGACGCCCGCCACCACGAGCCAGATCACGTTGCCCACGCAGGAGGCGGCGCCGGCGTCCTCGCGCGGCACGGCCGTTCGGCCGAAGGGCCAGATCACGAACGAGGCTATCCGCAGCGAGGCGATGCCGAAGGGGATCGTGATGATCAGCACGAAGCAGATCAACGCGGCGATGGTGTAGCCGATGGCGAGCCAGAGGCCGCAGAGGAAGAACCAGATGACGTTCAGGACGAGGTTGAGGACTTCGCGCATACTTCCAAGCCTCGCAAATCCGCGCCGATCGCGCCTCCGGGGATCTCCCCGGTTCGACCCCGGATCCGGCCCTGATACGTTCGGACCCATGGTTGAGATCTCCGCGGTGGTCTTTGACATGTACGGCACGCTCACCCCCAACTGGCCGAAATCCGTGTGGGACGACCAGAAGCGGGCCAGCGCCGCGCCACTCGCGTTTTCTGAGGACGCCTGGATCACCGCGCTGGACGCCACCTGGCACGAGCGGGTGACCGGCAGCCTCGGCAGTCTCACCGAGACCTTCCGCGCGGTCGCGATCCAGGCCGGACTCGCGGAGCCGACCGCCGAGCAGCTGGCCGAGGCCGTCGAGCTGCGTTACGCCGCGTATCGGGGGGCGCAGGAACTGCGGCCGGACGCGATCGACACGCTCCGGGCACTGCGCGCGAACGGCTTCAAGATCGCGCTCGTGAGCGACTGCACCCACGAACTGGCCGACCAGTGGGACGGCCTAGTGCTCGCAGAGTTCTTCGACGCCTCGGTCTTCTCCTGCTACGAGGGCACCCGCAAACCGGATCAGAAGCTGTTCCTCGCCGCCGCAACCCGCCTAGGCGTGCTACCGGAAACCTGCTTGTACGTCGGCGATGGCGGCGGGGACGAACTGGCCGGTTCCAGCGCCGTCGGCATGCACTCGGTGCTGCTCGCGGCCGAGGACTGGGCCGCCAGTCACGCGCCGGGCCGACCGGAGACCAAGTGGACCGGCCTGCGCGCCGGGACCCTGTCGCAGGTCCCGGCGATCATCACTGAGCTGACGGCCACGGCGACGTAGCGTAGCGCGCCTAATCGAACTTCAGGTCGAACCGCAGCTCCTCAGTCTCGATCCCCCACTTGCTCACCGGCTCGCTGCCGGTCAGCTCGAAGCCCGCGCGCCGGTAGATCTGGTGGGCGACGTCGAGCCCGGCGATGGTCGTCAGGAACACGCCCGGGAACCCGCGTTCGCGCGCGTAGTCCAGCGAGGTCTCCACCAGCTTCCGGCCCGCACCCTTGCCTCGCAGGTCAGGGTGCAGCACCAGCCAGCGCAACCGGCCCATGCCCTCCTCGGCGAGCATCGCGATCGAGCCGAGGACCCGGCCGTCCTCGTCCTCGGCCACCCACAGCTCGCCGACGTCCGCGCCCTGCTCCAGCCGGTCGAGCGCGAAACGGCAGATGCCCTCGCCGCAGTACGCCTCCAGCGACTGGTCCATCGCGTACTCGGTCGCGTAGAGGCGGCCGTGCAATGCGATGACCTCGCCGAGGTCGCCCGGCCGCGTCGCCAAACGGATGTTCACGTCGGTCTCCCGTCTTCACCCTAAGCTACTGAAACACTTGTGGCAGTGCCTCCGATAGGCCAAGATAGCCATATGGACGGCACAGCGGAAGCCCCCAAGGCCCCGACATCATCGCCAGGCTCCCCCCGCCGGGCCGAACTGCTCGAGCGCACGCTGGAGTACGCCGCGCGCAACAACCTCTCCGAACTCTCGCTACGCCCCCTCGCGGCCGAGATCGGATCGAGCCCGCGGGTTCTGATCTACCTGTTCGGGTCCAAAGAAGGACTGCTGCGCGAGATCCTCGCGGCATCCCGGGAACGCCAGTTGGCCGTCGTACGGCGCGCGATGGAGGAATCCGCCGAGCCCGCCGAAGTGCTGGGCCGGCTCTGGACGTGGATTTGCGAACCCGGGAACCGGCCGATCGCAAGGCTCTTCTTCGAGATCTACAGCCGCTCGCTCGGCGGCGGCGAGCCCTGGGCCGGGTTCGCGGTGGACTCGGTGCGCGACTGGGAGCCGCCGCTGCGCCGGATCATGGCGGCGTCCGGGGGCGGGACCTCGCCCACGGACGCCGAGGTCACGCTCACCCTGTCCGTGCTGCGCGGCCTGCTGCTCGACCTGCTCGCCACCGGCGAGGCCGAACGGATCGACCTCGCCTGGCGGCACTTCGTGCGACTCAGTTGGCCTTCGACACGGAAGACATGTTGAAGTCGGCCACCCGCAGCGCGGGCATGGACGTGCGGGTGAAGTAGTCGTTCCACTCGCGCGGCAGGCAGATTTCGCCGGCGCCGGCCTCGGTGATCCGGCTCAGCAGGTCCACCGGGGACTCGTTGAAGCGGAAGTTGTTGACGACGCCGACGACCTCGCCGCCCTCGACCTTGTAAACCCCGTCCCGGGTCAGGCCGGTCAGCAGCAGCGACTGCGGGTCCACCTCGCGGATGTACCAGAGGCAGGTCAGCAGCAGCCCGTCCTCGGTGCTCCGGGTCAGCTCCTCCAGGCTCGCCGTGCCACCCGCGTCCATCAGCAGGTTGTCGATCGGCGGAGCCAGCGGCAGGCCGGTCTCCTCGGCCGACTTACGCGTCGTCATCAGCCCCTCCAGCACGCCGTCGCGCACCCAGTCGGTGCTGGTGAGCGGGGCGCCGTTGTCGAAGACCGAGGCCTGCGACGAGGAGGCCGCGGCGATGTTGAACGTCGCGCTCTCCAGGCCCGCGGCATTCGGGTCCGACCACAGCCGCAGCCCGGGCACGCCGATGCGCTGGCCGACCTTCGTGCCGCCGCTGCCGCCGGGCGCGGAGAAGACCGTGCGGCCGTCCGCCGCGTCCCGCGCGGACCCTGTCCAGTACAGGTAGATCATCAGGTCGGCGACGGCCGTGGGCGGCAGCAGCGTCTCATAGCGTCCGGCGGGCAGGTCGATCTTCCGCTTCTGCCAGTCCAGCCGCTGGCTCAGTCCGGCCGCCAGCGCCACGACGTCAACGTCGGCGAAGTCCCTGGTCTGCGCGCCGCCCCAGGCCGAACGCACGAAGTCCGGGGTCTTGGCGTTGAGCTCGAGCTTGCCGGTCGGCTGGTCGTGCCGCAGCCGCAGGCCGGTGCTCGTCGCCAGGTACGTGGTGACGGTGGAGTGCTCTGCGAAGCCGAACAGCAGCTGCCCGGCCGAACGCGCCGCCTCGAAGGACTCCCCGAGCGCCGGAGCCAGGCTCGTGAAGACCTCGATGTCGGTCGCCGCCGCGGCCTCGTCCCAGCGCACGCCCTGCAGGAGGGCCGCGTCATCCGGGCCGAGCAGCGGACGCGCGTCTGGAGCGGGACCGGCCTCGCGCGCGGCCTGCTCGCTCGCGCGGACCAGCGCCTCGATCGTCTCCGCGGTCGCACCTGCCTGGGTGACGGTCGCGGCGGAGGTGCCCTCGGTGCCGTTCACCGTGGAGATGACGGTGACGCGCCGGTTGGCCGCGACCCCGTTCGTCGTCAGGGTGTTGTTGGCCCAGCGCAGGTTCGCGGTCGAGGACTCCTCGACCAGCACCACGGCGGCGTCGGCCGTCGAGAGCTCGAGCGCCTTCTCAGCAAGCTGCTGCGGACTGTACGACGTGCTCACTTGCCCGCCTCCTGCACCGTGTTGAGGATCCTGATGCCGCGGAACAGCGCCGCGGGGCAACCGTGCGAGACCGGCGCGGCCTGCCCTGGCTGGCCCTTGCCGCAGTTGAACGCGCCGCCGAGGACGTAGGTCTGCGGCCCCCCGACCGCCTCCATCGCGCCCCAGAAGTCCGTCGTCGTGGCCTGGTACGCGAAGTCCTTGACCTGGCCGACGAGCTTGCCGTCCTTGATCCGGTAGGCGCGCTGGCCGGTGAACTGGAAGTTGTAGCGCTGCATGTCGATCGACCAGGACTTGTCGCCCTGGATGAACAGCCCGTTCTTGACCCGGGAGATCAGCTCCTCGGTCGACGGACCGTCAGCCGCCGGTTGCAGCGAGACGTTCGCCATCCGCTGGATCGGCGCGTGCCCCGGTGAGTCGGCGAAACCGCACGCGTTCGACCGGCCGCCGTTGAGGCCCTTGAGCCGCGCGATCCGGCGGTCCATCTGGTAGCCGGCCAGGATCCCGTCCTTGACCAGGTCCCATTGCTGAGCCTGCACGCCCTCGTCGTCGAAACCGACCGTGGACAGGCCGTGCTGCACGGTCCGGTCGCCGGTCACGTGCATCACCGGCGAGCCGTACTTGAGCGTGCCGAGCTTGTCGAGCGTGGCGAACGAGGTGCCCGCGTACGCCGCCTCGTAGCCGAGGGCCCGGTCGAGCTCGGTGGCGTGCCCGATCGACTCGTGGATGGTCAGCCACAGGTTCGACGGGGCGATGACCAGGTCGTACTCACCCGGCTCGATCGAGGGCGCGGCCAGCTTCCCGGCCAGCAGCCCCGGCAGGGCGGCGAGTTCCGCGTCCCAGTCCCAGCCGGTCCCGCGCATGAACTCCCAGCCGCGCCCGACCGGCGGGGCCAGCGTGCGCATCGTCTCGAACGCGCCGCTCGCCTCGTCGATCGCCACCGCCTCGAGGGCGACGTGCATCCGGACGCGCTGCTGGGTGGTGAAGGTGCCGTTGGTGTCGGCGTAGAACTTGTTCTCCTTCACCGCGTGCACGAACGCGTCGACGTGGGAGACGGCGTCATCCGCGAGCAGCCGCCGGGACCAGTCGCCGAGGAGCCCGATCTTCTCGGCGTCCGGGACGTCGAAGGGGTCGATCTCGTAGGAGGAGATCCAGACCTGCTCGCCGTGGGAGGGCTCGGGGGCGAGGACGACCGGCTCGGTGTTGACCGGCGCGGAGACCTCGGCCACCCGCACAGCCTGCTCCACCAGGCGGACGGCCGCCTGGGGGGTCTGCACGGTTCCGGCGGCGAACCCCCAGGTGCCGCGGTGCACGACGCGCACGGCGAGTCCGCTGTCCACGGACTCGTTGACTCCGTCGAGCTCGGCGTCGCGCAGGCGGATGGACTGCTCGCGGATGCGTTCGGAGCGGACGTCGGCGTGATCGACGCCGAGTTCGCGGGCCTTGGCCAGTACGGCCTCGGCCAGTTCCCGCAGCGGCAGTGCGGCGAAAGTCGGATCAAGGCTAGGCATGCACCGACGTTACTACGCGTTCCGGGACCGGCGCAGCGGCTCGGCGTGGCGTAGATCGGCAGGTGACTGTGCCCTGATATGCGGTTTCGGTCACTGCCCGCCCGGCGTGGCCTCGGGATCCGGCCCGGCGGCGGCCTCGGCGGCGCTGTAGATGTCCGGTTCGAGGTAGATCGCCCGGGCCACCGGATAGGCCGTTCGGACCCGCTCCTCGGCGGCGTTGATCGCGGCGGCCACGTCCCTCGCGGTGGCGTCGGGGCGCACCGCGATCTTGGCGGCGACGAGCAGCTCCTCGGGGCCGAGATGCAGGGTCCGCATATGGATCACCCGGGTGACGAGCGAGCCGTCGACCAGCGCGGCCCGGATCCCGGCGACGACGGCGGGCGCGGCGGCCTCGCCGAGCAGCAGCGACTTGGTCTCCACGGCCAGCACCATCGCGATGCAGACCAGCAGCACGCCGATCGCGAGGGTGCCCGCGCCGTCCCAGACCCCGTCATGCGTCGCCACCGAGAGCAGCACGCCGAGCAGGGCGAACGCGAGGCCGATCAGCGCGCCGAAGTCCTCGAACAGCACGACCGGAAGCTCGGGCGCCTTGGCCGTGCGCACGAATCCGGCCCAGGACTGGCCGCCCTTCGCGTGCCGCGACTCGCCGACCGCGGTGCGGAAGGAGAAGCCCTCGGCGCAGATCGCGAACAGCAGCACCCCGAGCGGCCAGTACCAGTCGTCGAGCGGATGCGGGTGCAGGATCTTCTCGTAGCCCTCGTACACGGCGAACAGGCCGCCGACGGTGAACAGCACGATGGAGACGAGGAAGCCGAAGATGTAGCGCTCACGGCCGTAGCCGAAGGGGTGCTCCTCGTCCGCGGCCCGCTGCGCCTTGCGCCCGCCGACCAGCAGCAGCACCTGGTTACCGGAGTCGGCCACCGAGTGCACGGCCTCCGCCAGCATGGACGAGGAACCGCTGACCCCCCAGGCGATGAACTTGGTCACGGCGATCGCGAGATTCGATCCGAGCGCCGCGACGACCGCCTTGCTGCCTCCTGATGTGCTCACCGCACGGATCGTAGCGGATTGACACCTCGTCAGGCCGTTGGCGCCCGACTGGTGATCATCCGTCCCGCGACGCCCGGTGAACGCGGCGGTCCCCACTCCCGCAGGTTCGCGGGAGAGGGGACCATCTCCGGATGTGCGGCCGCGCTGCCGCCCTACGGTCCTGTCGGCCCGTACACCTTTCTTAGAGTGCTTACTCCGGTCGGTCCGCTACGCGTGGATGACCGGGTCCGCGTTCGGATCGGCCGGGTCCGGCTTGCCCGCCTTGAGGATCAGGCCGCAGACGACCGCGCCGAAGGCGAAGATCCCGGCGGCCCACCAGAAGGCCACGATGTAGCTGTGGACCTGGGCGTCGACCAGCACGCTGGCGCTCTTGGCGTTCCTGCCCACCAGGTACGCCGTGCCCGCGGAGGCGGCCAGCGAGTTGAGCAGCGCGGTGCCGATCGAGCCGCCGATCTGCTGCGAGGTGTTGACCATGGCGGAGGCGACACCCGCGTCGCGCTCCTCGACGCCGGAGGTGGCCGCGTTCATCCCCGGGGCGAAGATCGCGCCCATGCCGAGGCCGACCAGCAGCAGCGGGCCGACGATGTCCGCGCCGTAGGTGCTCGTGGGGGTGATTCCGGTGAGCCAGGCCATGCCGCCCGCCGCGACCGCCATGCCCGCGAAGACCAGGATCTTCGCGCCGAACCGCGGATACAGCTGGGTGGTGGAGACCGTGGCTGTGATCATCAGGGCGCCGACCAGCGGGAGGAAGGCCACGCCGGTCATGACCGGCGAGTACTTCAGGATCTCCTGCAGGTAGTACGTCAGGAACAGGAACACGCCGAACATGCCGATGCCGGTGATGAACATGGCCAGGAACGAGCCGCCGCGGTTGCGCTCGAGCAGGACGCGCAGCGGGAGCAGCGGGTGCGAGGCCCGGGTCTGCCACCAGGCGAAGGCCACGATCAGCAGGCCGCCGGCGGCCAGGAAGCCCCAGGTGCTCGGCGCGCTCCAGGAGTGCGACTCGGCGTTGGAGAAGCCGTAGACGATGCCGAACAGGCCGGTGGAGACCAGCAGCGTGCCGGGCAGGTCCAGTTTCGGCGGGTTCCCCTCGTCCTTCTTCTGGCGCGGGATCAGCGTGGCGGCCCCGGCGATCGCCAGGACGCTGATGGCGACGTTGACGAACAGGGTCCAACGCCAGTTCATGTACTCGGTGAGCACGCCGCCGAGCAGCAGGCCGATCGCCGCGCCGGAACCGGCGATGGCGCCGAACACGGCGAAGGCGGTGGCCCGCTCCTTGGCCTCGGTGAACGTGGTGCTCAGCAGCGAGAGCGCGGCCGGGGCGAGCATGGCGCCCGCCACACCCTGCAGCGCGCGGGCGGTGACCAGCATGTCGAAGTTCTGCGCGGCGCCGCCGAGGGCGGAGGCCGCGGCGAACACGAGCAGCCCGACGAGGAACATGATGCGCCGGCCGACCAGGTCGGAGACGCGCCCGAACAGCAGCAGCAGGCTGCCGAACGCGAGCGAGTAGGCCGTGACGATCCACTGCCGGTCGCCGTTCGAGAAGGCGAGGGCCTTCTGGGCGTCGGGCAGCGCGATGTTCACGATGCTCACGTCGAGCACGATCATCAGCTGGGCCAGGCCGATGACGGCCAGGATCAGCCAGCGCTTCGAGTGGTGCGGGTCTGGGTGTGCGGCGGAGTCCGGGGCGTCGGATATCGCGCCCGTGCCCGTCGTCTGGGTATCTGCCATGGATCTGTCCCATGCATCCGGAGGAGATCGTTCCGTTTTCGAAATTGACTGTATCATGAAAGTGGAGAACTTGCCTCCACATGGAGAGTAGTGCTCCACTTAGTACCCGAAGCACCACCTGAAGGGCTGCGTCGGCGGTAGAATCGCAGGCCACGGCCCGATCGGCGGGGAGGAAGGCAGGCACGAACCGCATGGACCAGCAATACGCGACGATGACCACGGACGCGGACGCGGACTCCTCCGAGCCTACGGCCTCCGCGGCGGAACGGCACGCCGCGGAGGCGCTGGAGGCGCGAACCTCGGCGCCCGCCGCGCGGACCGCGCAGCCGACGTCCGGCGCACCCGCCGAGATGCCGCACGCTGTCACGCCCGCTCCCGCCCCGACCACCCCCGTCTCCCCCATCAGGCAGAGGTGCGCTGTCATGGCCATCGCGGAAAAGGCCCGTCCACGTCCGCTGCGCCGGGACGCCGAGCGCAATCGGCTGCTGATCCTCAGCGCCGCGAAGACCGTCTTCGCCCAGCGCGGCCTCGACGCTTCCCTCGACGAGGTCGCCAAGGAGGCGGGACTCGGCGTAGGCACCGTCTACCGCCGCTTCCCGAATCGCGACGCGCTGATCGACGCCCTGTTCGCGGACGGCGTCAGCTCCATCGAGCGGATCATCGAGGAGGCGCTCGCCATGCCGCGCGCCTGGGACGGCCTTGAGCACTTCATGGCCGCCATGCTGGAGTCCCAGGCCATGGACAAGGGCCTGCGCGACGTGATCATGAGCAGGCACGCCGCGCTCAAGGGTCCGGACGACGACTTCGTCCGGACCCGGATCCAGCCCGCCCTCTACGAGCTGGTCGGCAGAGCCCACGAGGCCGGCGACCTGCGCACCGATGTGGCGGCCACCGACATCGGCGTGCTCGAGGTGGCGGCCCTGGGCATCGTCGAGTTCAGCGCGTCCGCCGCCCCCGACGTCTGGCGCAGATACCTGTCCATCATCCTCGACGGCCTGCGTGCCAGGCCCGCCGGCGGCAACGGACCCCTGGCCCAGCCCCCGCTCGACGACGACCAGGTCGAGGCCTGCATGTACGGCTGGAAGTACGGCTCCCGCGAAGCCCCCCGCCAGCGCCCCAAGCCCGGCTGACCGGCCCGGCGGGAACGGGCGGTGCGCGCCGCCGCGCGCTCCGCCCCGAGCCGCCTGCCCGCAACCCGCCCGTAAGCAATTGGCCAGCCCCGCCCCCCGGCTGCTAATGTTTTCCCCGTCCCGGGCGATTAGCTCAGCGGGAGAGCGCTTCGTTCACACCGAAGAGGTCACTGGTTCGATCCCAGTATCGCCCACACATAAGCCCCCTACCATACGGTAGGGGGCTTTGTTCATCCGTGACGACCTGCCGGGGCGTCGCACCTTCCACCCCCCTGTGAGTGGAAGGGGCAACGACTCGTTCCCAGCGGAGCATGGCCGTTCCGATCGCTATCGCTCAGGTGGGTAGGCCGCAATCTCGGGGTCGCCACGCGGATGGATCCCCCGTTGCGCGGCGACCCCGATCTTGCGGGCCTGCACCCACTCTGCGTTGAAGACATCTACGTTTCATCTATCCTCAGCGGTGTCGTCCACCTTCGGAGGAGTGGCTTGTCGTGCGGTTCGAAATCTTGGGCCCGATACGGGTCACGGTGTCCGGTGAGGCTGTGCGAATCCGGTCGGCGCGGCAACGCGCGGTACTGGCCGTGCTGCTGCTCTCGGCGGGCCGCGCCGTCTCGGTGGACCGGCTCATCCACGCGGTGTGGGGCGACCAGCCGGCCGACAGCGCGCTGAACCTGGTCCGCACCTATGTCTGGCGGCTGCGATCGCTGCTGACCGAGGACGGCGAAGCGCGCCTGGAGACCGAGCCGGCCGGCTACCTGCTGCGCGTGAAGCCGAACGAACTCGACCTGGCGGAGTTCGAGCAGCAGGTGGCCGACGGCCGGGCCGCGCTGACTCGGGACGACGCGTCCGCGGCCGCCACGCACCTGCGTACCGCGCTGGACCTCTGGCGTGGCGAGCCGTTCGAGGACGTGACTCTGCACGGCGGAGACCTGGCCACCGAGACGATGCGTCTCAACGAGGCGCGAGTGACCGCGCTGGAGGAGCGCATCGAGGCGGATCTGGCCCTGGGCAGGCACGAGGAACTCGTCGGCGAACTACGGCAGCATGCCGCGCAACACCCCCTCCGGGAGCGGATCACGGGCTCGCTGATGCTGGCCTGCTACCGCTCCGGCCGCCAAGCCGATGCGCTCCGCGCGTACCGGACGCTGCGGGCCGCCCTCGTCGAGGAACTCGGCCTGGACCCCGGCCCGGCCGTCCGGGAACTCCACGAGCGCATACTGAACGCCGACCCCGGCCTTCAGGCGAACCGGGTCGCGCATCGGCCCTCCGCACAGCACACGCCTCGGCAGCTGCCCGCCTCCCCGCGGCACTTCACCGGTCGCGCCGAAGAGGTCCATGCCCTGACCGCTCTGGTGGAAGACGGCGAACACCCGGTGGGCACCGTCGTCATCTGCGCGATCGACGGGATGGGCGGGATCGGCAAGACCGCGCTCGCGCTGCACGCCGCGCACCGGTTGGCCGACCGGTACCCGGACGGACAGCTGTTCCTCGACCTGCACGGTTATACGAAGGGCATGGACCCGCGCGATCCCGCCGACGCGTTGGCGGTGATCCTTCAGGCGCTCGGCATTCCGTCGCGGCAGATCCCTCCCGCGCTCGACGCGCGCGCCGCCCTGTACCGGGATCGGCTCGCCGACACGCGCACCCTGATCGTGCTGGACAACGTGGCGAACGAGGAGCAGATCCGCCCGCTGCTGCCCGGCAGCGGCCAATGCACGGTACTGATCACGAGCCGCACCCGACTGCGGTCCCTCGACGACGCCTACACCGTGCCGTTGGACGTGCTGCCCGTCGAGCAGGCCGTGGCGCTGCTGCGCGCTGTGGCCGGTCCCGGCCACAGCGCCGGCGACGACACGGTGTTCGAGCAGATCGCGGAACTGTGCGGGCGGCTTCCGCTCACGCTGCGCATCGCCGGCGGGTTGCTCCGCCATCGCCCCGCCTGGACCGCGCAGCACCTGGCCGACAAGCTTCGGGAGGCCGGGCCTGGGCTCGGCCTGTTTCGCGACGGAGAACAGGACCTGACCGCGGTCTTCGAACTCTCCTATCGAGCCCTGCCCGACGGTCAGCAACTGCTGTTCCGCCGCCTCGGCCTCCTGCCGGGGCCGGACTCCGACGATTACGCGGTCGCCGCGCTGCTCGAGGACGACCCCGCCGACGCCGAGTGGTCACTGCAGGATCTGGTGGACCATCACCTGCTCTCCGAGCCGACAGCCGGTCGCTACCAGATGCACGACCTGATTCGACAGCACGCGCAGATCCTCGCGGAGCAAGACCCGGGCCCTGACCGGACCGCCGCACTGGACCGGCTGATGGACTATTACCAGTACACCGCCCAACAGGCGGACGCCAGTATCGCGCGCTACCCCCGGCCCGCACCGTCCGGCGCCGCTCCCAGGTACGCCCCCGACCTGTCCGACGTCGAGCGGGCCTTCGCGTGGCTGCGGGCTGAGCGGGCCAACCTGGAATCCTGTGTACAGCGCGCGGTCGCCGAGGCCCAAGACGCCCGCGTCATGGCGCTGGCAGCCGGACTCGAGGAGATCGTTTTCGAGGACGGGCCCCGCTCCTATGGCATCTCGCTGTTCACCTCCGCGGCCCGCGCCGCGGAGCGTCTCGGCGACCCCCGTGCCCGGGCCAGGAGCCTGACCCAGCTCGGCCAGTTCCAGACGACATCCAGCGACTTTCCGGGCGGACTGGGGAATCTCGATCAAGCCGTCGCGCTGAGCATCGAGGTGGGCAACCGGCTGAGCCTCGCCGTCGCCCGCGCCGAACGCGGCGAGGTGCTGCGGATGAGCGGCGACATGGACGGCGCGATGCCCGAGCTCGAAGAGGCCATCGCCTTGTTCGTCGCGCTCGGCGAACCGCTGGGACAGGCGAACGCGCTCCTGAAACTTGGGCTGGTCCGGTATCTGACCGGCGATGCGTCGCGTGCGGTGGACGATATCGCCGAGTCCCTGCGGCTGTATCAGGCCATCGGAAAGCGGCGCAGCCAGGCGATCGTCCTGGTCATGCTGGGAGGCGTACGGCATTCGGTCGGCGATCTGTCGGGTTCGATGGCGAACCTCCAGGAAGCCCTCACCCTCTACCGCGAATTCGGCAACCGCATCGGCGAGGGCACCACCCTGATCGAGATGGCCTCCGCGCTCCGCGAGGCCGGGGACCTGAAGGCCGCGAAGCAGGCCGTGGACGACGGTCTACGGCTCGCGCTCGAGAGCCGCAACCGGGTCGGCTGGGCCGTCGCCTGGCAGTGTCGGGCCACGATCTCGACGGCGATGGGAGACCTGCCCGAGGCGCTGCGGGACTTCGAGAACGCGCTGGCCCTGTTCCGCGAGGTCGGCGCCCGCGGCAACCAGGCCTGGGTACTCAACGGCTACGCCCAGGCCGTCAACGCCGCAGGCGATCCGGCACGTGCTCTGACCCTATACCGCGAGGCGCTCGATCTGGCGCGCGAGTTGAACATGCGCAACGAGCAGGTCATCTCGCTCGAGGGGATCGGGGAGCTCCACCTGGCGCGCGGCGAGCGGAGCGAAGGAGTGGAGCAGCTGACCCAGGCCCTGGCGATCTTCCAGGAGCTGGGTCAGCAGGCTGATGTCGACCGGCTCGAAGCGTGCCTTCGGCTTCACGCCGCGGATCAATGACCTGAGGACTGACCTCCTATCGCGTCGAAAAGCCCCGCGGCGCCCGCGTATTCGCCTACATTGAGGGTCCGAGGGAGGGGGCTCCACGGGCGTCGCTCGCGCGAGTGCCGCGTGTGACGTCGGGTGCCGCAGGACGACGCAGGGGTATTTGCGTGTCAGGGGCACCCAGTCACAGCCCTGACTCACGAGCACGCTAGGGTGATGTGCGGGACCCATTGCTGCCAGCTATGAAAAATAGAGACTTGAGATCGTCCTCATAAATCCATGTCCCCGCACTAGAAAACATACAATAATGCCCTTGCCTCTCGACGGAGATTTCCCGCAGGTCATTCAGCGCCTTGGCACGGCGCCACGTGACAGGAGCGGGCTAGAGTGCGCCTCGATGAACGATTGCCCTGACGTATTCGAGCTCTCTTCAGGAGATTATGCGGTAATCGGGCTCGACGTCAGCGAGAGCATCGTACTTCCCGCCGATGCCGGACGCTCCGCGACCGAGCGGGTCGTGCTGGTACCTCGGGACGTGCTGCTTGACGCGTTCAGAGACCTGTCACGCAACGTCTGATTCCGGATTGCGACGGGTGTCGAGGTCGATCACCTCGGCACCATAGTCGCGTTGCGATCGCAAGGGCGTGGGGGGATCCGGCGGCTCTGTCTCTAGATATATGGCATCGACGATCTCATCGAATTCGCGCTCTGCAGGTTCTGTGATACCCATGACCTGACGTGCGATCATTCGTCCTTGCCAGTAGCTCCGCATGAATGGACTCGTGAACAAGTAACGAATCGCTCCGCGGAGGTCTTCGACAGGGTGATGGTCAAGCTCATACAGCATGCGATGATGCTGGATAATTAAATTCGCATACTTGTTCTGTTTGCTGCGTACAGGCGAGATCGGACCTACGTACTGCGGCCAGACCGCTGCCAGGTCCTCGTCGTCCATGGACATCTTGATCAGCTGCATGTGGAGCGCGCGGATGTCGGCTTCGGCGCTGCGGCGCAGGGCTCCCTGGCTCTTATCCATCGCCTGGTGCTGATTCTGGAGTTCGGCGCGCTGGAGCTTCAGCTCGTCGTACTGGAGGCGGAAGGTCACGACGAGGGCGATGAAGGCCAGGCCGGAGAAGGCGGCGTTTACCGACTCGAAGATCTGGCCGAGATTGCCCATCCGAGTGCCCATGCTGGAATTCAGCATGAGGGACAGGACGGCGGTGATGCCGACGCTGATGACGGTCGTAGCGAGGCAGAAACCTAGGAAGAGCAGAGCGCCGCTGCGGCGCGTGAACAATCGGCGGAGGAGGTCGGGGGCGTTCTGGGGTTCGCGTACGGTCATGGCTCACTCCCCTCGGGTCGCGTCGATAAGCCAGAGCCCGATGGCCGGGCCCTGCCTGCGGCTGCCGCGACGTGTCGACGCGCTGGGGTGACCGTCCGTCGGCGAACAGGGGAACGCCAAGGACACCAGCGGGGGGAGTTGAACAGATCTACGTCAGCAACACGTTCAACGTGGTGCTCCTCGGCCGAGTAGACCTCGCAGTATGTGTGTTCCCCGACTAACCGCTCGTCAAAGCCGTATGCGCGCTCTGATTGTCCGGTCGGGGGCGTGAAAAGACCCTAGGCGGCGCGCCTGGCGGATCAGGGCGCGCCGCCTAAGGCCTCAGGCGGCTATGCGGGTCTTACGAGGTCAGCTTCCAGGACTGGCTGGTCGAGCCGGAGCAGGTGGCGAGCTCCAGGAGGGTGCCGTCCGCGGTGGCCTCGCCGGTGCTGTCGAGGCAGAGCGAGGAGTCGCGGGCGGGGGTGACGGTGCCGCTGGCGGCGTTGACCGTCCACTGCTGGTCGGCGGCGCCGGTGCAGTCTTCGAGGACGACCGGGGAGCCGGCGGCGGTGGACGTGGTGCCGGCCTGCATGCACATGTCGCCGTAGACGCTCAGCTCATTGCTGCTCCTGTAGTCCCACGTCTGGTTTCCGCCATCGTTGCAGTCCCAGATGTCGAGCTGGGTGCCCGCGGTGGTGGAGAAGCCGGGGACCTCCGCGCAGCGGCCGGAGGCGGCGCCGACGAGTTCCTCGCCGGGAGGGGCTGCGGGGTCGGTGTTGACTGGCGGGATGGTGCCGTAGCCGTAGCCCCACTTGAGCTGGGCGACGCCGGTGACGCTGTTGTTGGTCAGCTGGCCGTTGGAGCCGAGACTCTCGATCGAGTAGGAGTCGCCGAAGCGCAGGCCGGGCCAGTAGACCAGGCCCATGCCCATGCCGCGCGCCATGTCGGTGGTCGCCGCCAGGTACGACGTGTACGTGTTGCCGTTGTGCGCGCCGTAGTTCAGGCCGATCGTCATCGGGGCGCCGGCCTCGTCGATGATCGTGCGGTAGGCGTAGGCGCCGATGCGCGGAAGCAGGTTGTTGATCCAGTCCGCTTCGGTGGTGTAGCTGGCCCAGTAGCCGTAGAAGTGCAGCGAAAGCAGCGTGCCGTCCAGGGCGGTGGCGGCACCGACGGGCGTCACGTTGTCGTTGTAGCCGGTGCCGCTGATCACCACGCGGTCGCGCGGGATGTAGGTGCGGTCGGCGAGCCACTGCGTGCAGATCTGGATCCACTGCGCGGCCGTGTAGCCGTAGGGCTCGTTCATCGGCTCGAAGAACACCCGCGGGTTGTCGCGGTAATCCTTGGTGACGGTGTCCCACATCTGGTTCCACGTCGCCGTGTTGTCGATCACGCCGTCGTTCGACGAGGTCTCGTCCCAGTAGCTGAGGATCACCTTGTCGCCGGCGGCGGTCGCGGCGTCGATGGTGGCGCGGTACGAGTTCCACCAGGCGGTGCCGACGCTCGCCGGGTTGATCGGCAGGCGGAGCGTGTTGGCGCCGAGGTTCCGGCTGAAGCCGGCGACCATCTTGAGGGTGATCCCGTAGACCTGGCCGTACGAGTCGCCGGTGCTCAGTCCGCTGGGCACGACCGGGCCGCTGTTGTAGTTGTCGTTGGGGTCGGCCCAGTTCACGCCGTGGAAGCTGCTCGGCGCGGCGGGCGCCGAATGCGACGTGGCGGGTGACACCTGCGTCGTCTGCCCCGTGGCGGACGACGCGAAGGCGGTGGTCGTGGTCGCGGCGGCGATCAGACCGGCTGAGATGACGAGGGCGGTGCATCTGCGCCACGTGAAGAGCTTCACGGTGATCGCTCCTTGGTGCGGGGGGACGTACGTGCGTCGTCGCTTGCCGTCTCATTAATTCGGGGGTGAATTAACTTCGTTGGAAGTTAGAGGCACGTTACCGCCGTGTCAAGAGCCGCCACGGGGACTCAGGACGCGCCGC
>Ga0185299_10000642_pt1 | contig 86884 bp, 88 predicted proteins | sample PaiPotPPA55metaG_FD_128002 | JGI IMG/M metagenome (GOLD analysis project Ga0185299, IMG submission 128002) | Iron sulfur acid spring bacterial and archeal communities from Banff, Canada, to study Microbial Dark Matter (Phase II) - Paint Pots PPA... ...
GACAAGGACCTGGCTGGGCTGCGCGACCCGGAAGGCATCAAGGACCTCCCGGCTGAGGAACAAGCCACGTGCAAGAGACTTTGGGCCGATGTGGCGGCGTTGCTGAAGAAACTTTGAGCTTTGCGACGCGGGGTAAACTTTGACGAGAAGGCACGCAACGCGGTGGAGCGATGCTTCTAATCCAGAGTAGAGCTTATTTCTTCGAGGATGCCCTCTCAGCGTCATCTTCCGATAGAATCATTATTCTGGTCGCATAAGTGTCGTCGGCGAGGGACTCCTTGCTCTTATTGCCGGTAACCTTATGCCCGGCGCGGACCAAGGCGACCGCATCAACTTCGATAATCAACTTTTGCTCGATCTCTTGTGCTTGCTTGGCCTTCCTCCCTTTCCCCTTGGCGTTGGGATCGTTTTGTCCTTCGGCTTTGACCACGCGGCCGGTAATCTCGCCAAGGAATGTCCAGGTCGGCTTGTCCGGCTTCTTAGCCGCGTCTGCCTGGTCGGCTTTTACATCTTTGGGCATTTTTTTCTTACCAAGGCGGATCTGAACAATCTGCCCCGCTTTCAGGTCACCGTAGTCGGCGGCATAACCAGGTTGCTTGGGGTCGCCCTTGAGTGCCTGGAGTTGTTCGTGGTTCGGCGTTACGGGCTTTCCTTTGTCATCGAATTGCCTGGGCGCCTTCTTGAAACGAACAACCACATCATCGGCAACGCGGATTTCGAGCTCCTGGTGCGTGACGGCGGCGCGTATTCGTTGGCCGGCGGCACGTGCGCCTGGTTCAGTGACGGCATTTGAAATCAGACCGAAGGAAACCAGGGCTGAAAGGATAAATCGGCGGCTCATTGCATAACTCCTTTAGGGCTTCATTCAATGTAACCCTCCTGGCTGTTAAAAGTTCCTAGCCGTTTTCCCGATTTGATTCTCTCGTGCTCAATGACTCAGGCGCTTCGCAACGGCACTGAATTGACATTCTTCTGACCGAAAATCACGACGAATCTCAGTTGGGTGCTCGCATGGAAAGCATATACAGCGCAAAGGAAGCTAACCAATGTTCCCCGGCATAGTCGCCACTGGCAACGTGAAGAAGCCCGGCGTCTGCGTGTTTTGAAGCAGATTGAGCCAAGACCTCGCGGACAGGGTCATCCTTCGGCAACGCCACAGCGATGCTGAGCATGCACCAGGCTCGGCTCAAGTTGAGCCCATCGAGATGCACGATCTGCGGATCACTGCGATCCGTGACCGTGGCCGGCACAAAAAGCGTCTTCGGCTCGCCCTTCGCAAGATCCGGCAAAAACCTTTGCAGCCAGGCGTGGAACTCACCCGATGGCAGTACACGCTGCATCAAGTCTGCTTCCATCAGACTGGGCGAAAAGAAATCTGCCCCATCCGGTTCCCATGCCGCCGGAATGTTCTTGTCCTTGCCGAAGTACGTTCGGCTACGCTCTTCGATCAACTTCTCCAGCGGCTTGTTGCCCACAGCCCGCGCATAGTCCAGGGCAAAGGCCAGACCGAAAGCCGAGTTTGGATGCACACCACTGCGAATCGGGTAGGTCTGCTTCGGAAGAAAGGCAAGATATTGAGCAGCAATCGTGTTCACCAAGGGCTGCAAGTTTTTGGACCATCCTCGGCCGTCTGAGTCGTCCCAACCATGCAGCTCCTCTGCGAGCTTTAACAGCCAGGCCCAGCCATAGGTCCGCTCGAACGCACGGCGGTTCGGTTGGGCGAAATAGTCGGCCTCGGTCTGCAAGTTCCTCGAAGTCAGATGCTCCGTCAGGACCGCACGGATCTGCTGTTTCTCGGGCAGTTCCGGGAATTGGCGCAGCAGCCGGACCAACAACCAGTGACCGTGGACCGAGGAGTGCCAGTCAAAACAGCCGTAGAAGGCCGGATGCATGGCCCGCGGCGCCTTGATGTCCTTGTCCGTGTTCAGAACATCTCCGGGCTTATTCGGGTACTCCTTCTGGATGCCCTTGAGCGCTAGCCGTGCGAAAGCCGAGGCCTGCTTCTGACTCAACTTGAAAACGTCCGCTGTCGCCATAACCGGCTCCGCTTGCACGTGCTGAACTTGCCAAGCCAGCCCAAGGACTGGGATAGACACGGCTGTCAGAACCATTGCCATCGCTTCTCGCACTCGCTTCAAGGTTACCTCTCCTTACGAGACATCGCCATTTAGGGCATTGCGGTTGGATAATACCGCAACAGCGAGCGTGGTGCCGTCCTGTCGGGGACTTGCGCCACAGGAGACCAGGCTGCTTTACTCGCCCAGAACCGTAACGACCACTGTACGCTCACGCGGCCGGACATCGCACTCCAGGTGGATTATTTGCTGCCAAGTGCCGAGCACGGGCCGGCCTTCGCTGAAGGGCACGGTCAATGACGGTCCCAGGAGGGTCGCCTGCAGGTGGGAATGGCCGTTGCCGTCGTGCCAGGCCTGCTCGTGGCCGTATTCCCGGCTCGGCGGAATCAGCCGGTCGAGCATCTCTGGCAGGTCGCACTGGAGGCCAGGCTCGAACTCGATGGCACCGACGGCCGCCGTGCTGCCGACGTTGAAGATGTGAATTACCCCGCTCTGGAGGTTCGACCGGGCCACGATCTGGCAAACCTGCTCGGTAAGATCGTGCATGTGCCCGTGGCCGCGTGTGGCGAGCTGGATCTGCTGCTGGAAGACCATTAGACAGCCTCAACCTGGTTGAACAATCTCTGGTGCCGAGGATAGGCACCACCGCGGGCAAACGTCTCTTTTTGTCCGGTAACCCTGTGTATCAAGATAACCGCGGCAACGTTAGGCCAATCGGTGGTTTCCGCGCCGAGCATGGAGCGCAAAGTCAGGGCAAGCCGTCGCAGAAGCGAAGTGCAAAGACGGCCTGCCTCATTGAAAGCGCTGCTCAGCTCGAATTGCGGCTGTCGCTCCCTGTGAGCAGTCCTCGCCTGCAGACAATTAGCTTTTCGAGCTTTCGAGGTCTTTCATCAGCGCGGCCATGGAAGTGTCAAGGGCACCGGCCAATTTCCTTACCACTTCGAGGGTAGGCATGCGCTTACCACGCTCCAAAAGTGAGACATGCGTCCGATGCAAGCGGGCCTTATCGGCCAGCGCTTCTTGACCGAGGCCAGCCTTGAGTCGTCTGCGGCGAATTAGCTTCCCGAATTTCTGTTGCAAGGTGTCCACGTGCTGCCGGGGGAAAGGGTGAAATCGGTACTCAACCCGACTTTGCCCTTCGTTTCCACAGACAAGAAGATGACAGCTTATTATCTGCAAGCGGTTTCTCAGATACACTGGGGAGAAAGAGTTCGCGGAAAGAGTGCTTTGATGGACAGCAAGACAAAGACCGGGCTCATCGCGGCCGGAATTGTAATTGGCTCCATCGCAATGCTTGCGCTGGCAATCGTGACCGTCCGATCAGCCAAGAACAGGGGCAAGCAACAGACGACCATCACTGTCGAGAATTCGCAGGGCAAGGCAGTCTTTGTTCTGCCGTCAACCCCTGGCGGCGAATCTGAAACGGAAGACGAACTGGTTGACAAGATCATCCGGCACACGTTCTGGCGCGTTAAAGTGACCAGATCGGCACTTCTCGGAATAACTGACCAAATACGTGCCAAGTCAGCAAACACACTGGCTACATCGACGATGGGCTTCATGTCGGCTTTCATGAGGGAGCCTATGCAAGCAGTTTGAGGAACTCGCCTTTCATGGTACCCGAAGGCGTGGAGAGTCGTTCAATTATGGTCGACATGAACCATTTCTCGAAACGGCCCAGCCGACATGACATTTTTTCCACGATGCCGGCACTTCTGGACCGAAGAGAGTTCGAGCACCCACCCGATTATGTCCCGCCGAAAATCAAGAAGGCGCAATCTTCACCAATGAAGAAAGCCTGATGGCTAGCAGCCACCAGCGCCGGCGACGAAGGGCCTAAAGCGTGGCTATTGGCTCAGAACTCGACCTGTGAGGAGCTGCTTGCCGACGGCCAGGCCAGCGTCATCATTGAGGCGTGGAACCGGCCGAAATGAGCAGCGCCCTCCAGTCCAGATTTTTCTTGACCGCGACCGCCAGCCGGTTACACTCGAACCCGTCCTCAGCTCAGGGGACTCCAAAGAGCCGCGCCATCCGCGACGGAGAACCGTGGGGGCGCGGTTTATTCTTGCGCTGGCGGAATGAGGTATGGGATCACTTTCGCTAATCCACTGGCTGATTCTGGCTATTCTCGCGATTCGGATGCTTAGGCGTCGTTAGCGGGGTCGTGGTAATCGTCCTCTTGGTTGTCAACAATCGCAAGAACAAGGACGGTCGATGAACCGCGACCTGTTCGGTAAGTTTGTGTTCGCTGCACTCGGTGTCGTCATCGCGACGGCTGTCCTCTGGATGCTCCGTCAAGCCTTCTGAGATTGTAGCCATGAGCGAAGAATACATCGGCAAGAGGCGGTTTGTGGACGGTGAAACACGGCTTGTATTCAAGGACGAGCGCGGGCAGTTCGTCCTGGACGACGACGGCCAGCCTGTTTACGGCGTTTGGCTAGTGCCGGAAGGGGACGCGGTTGACGAACCGGTTGTGGTAGAGTGACAGAAGCATGTCAGAGCAGAAAGAAACCGTCAGCAATGTTCTCCGCACAAGGCATAAGCCGATTGCCGCTTCGCTTACGCGACTCGGCCATGACGCCGTGCTCGACGGCGAAATCGTCGTCCTGGACCGAGAGGGCAAGGCACAGTTTCAGCTCCTGCAGAACCACGCCACGAGGCAGGGCGTGCTCGTCTATGTACGTCTTCGATCTGCTCTACCTGGACGGCCACGATCTGCGCGGACTTCCAGGCAGAACTCCTTGGTGATCCGCAGCCGACCCTTCTTGATCACGGAGCGCGACGAACTTGTCCCAGCGGCCGTCAGCCTTCTGGCGGGCCTTGAGTTGCTTTTTCGTCTCGTTCATCGCCAAATCCCCGGGCAGACAAAGAGAACCGAGCGGCGCCAACGGTGGTCGAGGTCATTCTACAGGGTCAGCTGCGTTCAAAATGGAGCTCCAGACAAGCACCAAGAAGCCCTCAAGAAGCACGGGAAAGTGGAACCTGCTGCGGGTACGCTCGCCTAGTGCTACAATTAGCCGTATCGCAATGTCGCAAATGGTTTTGTGCGGAAGGAGTTCGACTATGGCTCGAAGCTTTCTGTTGCGTTTCCAAGAAAGCTACGTGCGTTCGGCGCACGCCGTTAACTCTTTGAGCTCAAAGACCGACACGAAGGAGCTCGGGGAACGCCCGGATCGTGCTAGCGGCGACGCTAATCCCGATGTACTTCCGACTCGTGTCGACGCTACCAGGACGGTCACCGAGGTGAAGGGCGAAGGGCCGGACCGTTCAGGTCAAGCGTGCTCGGCTAACGTGCTTACCACAGCCCGCGAAAGATCAGCAATCGACACTCTTACGCACACATACGTCGGAGGTGAAGAACCTCGTAGGGATGAACGGAAGCTCAACACGGCCCAAGTCTTTCCATAATGCTGCTGATTATCACCAACAGCGAGGACGCGACGGCGAATTACTTAGCTGAAACGCTTAACCAGGCCCGAGTACCTTTCGTGCGTTTTGATACCGACAGGAGCTTGGAAAGCGCCCGGCTTCGGTATTCAGGCGCCGGCGCGCAGTTGGCGCTGGAAGGTACCTGGTACAAGCCCGAAGATTTCAGAAACGTTTGGTATCGTCGCCCGGAGCGCCTACGAGTTAGCCAAGCCGAGGAAACGCCGGAATTGAAGTTCCTTGTCGACGAATGGTCCGAAGCGATCGAAGGCTATTTCGCCCATATACCAAGCGAAAAATGGATGAATCATCCCGCCAATGAAGCCGTTGCGCACCACAAGCTCCAACAGTTGAGCAGAGCCCAGGCATTGGGCTTCAAAGTGCCGGACACATTGGTAACGCAGGACCCCGAGGAGTTGCATGAATTCTTTTGCCGCCATGGTGGGCGACTTATCACCAAGCCGATGGCTAGGGGACACATCGCGAGAGGAGGCGACGCGGCCGATACCGTGATCTTCACAAATCGGGTTCGAGCAGAGCACTTGGAGCAGACCGAAGACGTGCGCTGCTGCCCAACGCTGTTTCAAGAAGAAATTGCGAAGCGGGCCGACGTCCGAATTACGGTAGTCGACGACGATATTCACGCAGTTGAACTTAGGGCGCTGGACGCTGACGGCCTTCAGCGTTGCGACATTCGACGTAGCCAGATCGGTGACGTCGAGTACACGGTCGTGGATTTGCCAGGGGAAATTGCTGGACAGATCCGATCGCTAACGCGGGGTTACGGTCTCCGCTTTGGAGCGATCGACATGGCCATTTCAGAACAGGGTGCATGGGTCTTCTTTGAGATTAATCCGAATGGTCAATGGGCATGGATGGACCTGGAAGGCGTCACCGATATCGCGTCCTCGTTCGTAAGGTCTTTCAAGTGACTCGCGGCACATAGCCTTTAATCCAGTTGGGCGAGAGCCAATTCATGCTTTCCCGTTGCCGGATCTGGGTCCAGAAGGTCTTGGATGGCTTCCTGTACCTAAGAACGTGGGGCTTAGACGTGATCGTGTGGCTCGCGATTCGGCTCACTGCTTACGAGCTGACATTCAGTCAGGTGAAGGAGAAGAAAAAGGCATCGAACCGGGTTCATGTGGACTTGAACCTAGATTCCGCGGGCGACGTTGAAGGCTTGCTCTCGCATGCAAAGGCGCAAGTCGATCGCGCCGTGGCCCGCCGAGCCATCGTGACCGACAAGTGCAAAACGCTTTTCACATTCAACACAGCGTTGCTCGCGCTAATAGCAATTTTTCAGGGAAAAATTACCGAGCTCCAGTTCTGGGAGTCCGCCGTATTCTACGCAGCCGTTGTGACGTTTGTCGTGGCCCTCCTGGTGCTTTGGACATATTTCGATGTGAGCGGCGAGATCATACTTCCGTTAGAGCAGCGCCTTGTCCCGTTGAGCAAGGATGACCTAAAGAAATCGCTCGTCAATTCAAACCTTGAAAGCGCGGCCGATATCGAGAACCGCACTGATTACCTCGTTGATCTCTATAAGACCAGTCGGTTTTTCCTGATGTCCGGCTTTGTGCTGCTATTTATCGTGTTTTCGCACAACTACTTTGTGCAGGCGCGCACGAGGAAGCCCGAGCCAGATTTCATGCCGTATGTCAGTATGTCTCACGCGTCGCCTAAAAGCCGGTCGCGACAGACGGCCGACCAGATCACGGGCGCTGAAATCGACTCCGCGGAACAGGCTCCAGCAGAAAGGCGGAAGGAATGAACCTTCCCGTTCCCGGCTTGCTCATCCCGGGGCCGAACGGTACCGATACCGTCCGACTGGAAAGCCCCCTCGGCATGGGGGCGTTCGGCGTGGTCTTCCTGGCCACCGACACCACTAACAGCGCCAAGTACGCGGTCAAGTTCCCCCAGCACACGATCTTCGGCGGCAGCCCGGATCTCCGTGGCTTCCTCAATGAAGTGGCCGCCGCCCGCGAGATCCAGCACCCGAACGTCGTGCGTGTGCTGCACACCGAGACCAACCTCCCCAACACGCCGCCGTTCCTGCTGATGGAGTACCTGCCCGGCGGCACGCTCAAGAGCCGGCTCGACTCCCTGCGCGCCAGCGGTGGCAGCGTGCCCCCGTGCTGGTGCGGCAACTCGCCGAGAGCCTGATCGAAGGCATGGAGGCGATCAACGCCAAGATGCTACACCGGGACCTGAAGCCGGACAACATCCTGCTCGACGGCGACACACCGAAGATCGGCGACTTCGGCCTGTCCAAGCTGGTCGGTGCTGCGACCCGCAGCCAGACCTTTAAGGGCGGCCAGCAGATCTTCTATATGGCCCCCGAGGGCTGGAAGTTCGACAAGAACGAGATCCAGATCGACATGTACGCCCTGGGCATCGTGCTCTACGAGATCGCCGCCCTGAAGTACCCGTACAAGTTGCCGGCCGACCTGCGCGACACCAACGCCATCCAGAACATGCACCTGTTCCAGCCGGCCCCGCCGCTTTCCGGCCTGCGCCCCGACCTGCCGGCCCCGTTTTGCCAAGCCGTGGCCAAGCTGCTGGAAATGCGCCCCCAGGACCGCTTCGCCAAGTGGCAGGACGTGCGCGACGCGGTGAGCCGCGCCTTCGGCCCGCCCCCGGCCGGTGCTGCCGTGGTCCCGACCATCAACACGTTGGTGGCGACCGTATGCCAGCTGCATGATCATTACTCCAAGCGGGCGCTGGCCGAGGACGCAAGCGAGGCCGAGGAGGCCCAGGTGGCGGCAGCTGAACGAGTTCCAGGCGAAGAAGCTGATCGAGGAGCTGCGTACCGCGGTGGACGCCTTCAACCAGTCCAGCCACCTGGCCCAGATCCAGTTCAACGAGCGCGGGCCCGCAGCGGTTCGAGTTCCTGCTGCCCTTCGGTGCTGGTCCGCTGCTGGTCAAGTTTTTCGACGTGAAGCCGGAGCCGCTGAAGCGCGGGAAGGTCCGCTTCGCGGCGCTGGTGAGCGACCTGGACCGCTCCGGCATGAACTTTCTCCTCTGCCGCACAAACGACGAGGACCTCTACGGCAGGTGGGTGCCGCTCAAGGGGCGCATCTCCGCCATCGTAAACCCGCGCAGGTACGCGCCGCGGCCCGAGCCGTTCGGCTTCGAGCAGGGGGAGATGAAGGACGTGGCGCTGTGCGATCGCGCCATGCACATCTTCAACATCGACTACCTGGAGGTGGCGGCCGGCGAAGCCTTCCTACAGACAGTGCAGACGACACTGCAGCGCCGGAAAAAGTAGGCTGCAAACTAAAACCCCGGCCCTCTGGCCGGGGTGAATGCTGAAGAACCTACGGTCACATCGACGGCGGCCTGTGGGACCAGGGGAATGAGAACAAGGGGGCTGGCGATTATCGCTGGCGCTTATGTGTTACGGCGGGTGTAATTCGCATTTGGCCGGGAAATACTCGGAGTGAAGGTCATCAAGCGCTTGATGTACCTCGTTGTAAATATCGGGATATCGTCCCGTTCCATCGTGCCCCAGCGCCTTAGCGGCCCGGACTAGATCAATTAGCTCCGATTCAAGTGCTTCCTTCCGCGAGATCGCGATTAAACGCTGGCGCAGGTTTCTTACCTCTGCGTCTAACTGCTGCCGGTTCATATTGAACCCTCCGAAACTAGTTTCCAGTGAGTCAACTTGCAGCGCCGACCACCCCACCATAGCGGAGAATCAACGCGCCGAACAGCTCAGATGGGCGGCCAGCCGGTCTGTGGCGGCCAGGGCATCCGCTCGCCTTGAATGTGGAGTCCACCGGCATCGTCGAACCATCGGCTGAAGATCACATCACCGACGCGCGTGTCTTGATCACTGTCAAACTGACCGGAATCTTCCCCGACCGCCTTAAGGTGGGGGCACGTCGCGATGGGCCCGCTGGTCGGCTACAAATCGGAGGTTCTCGTCTCGCTGGGTAAGCGGAAACACTTCGTCCTGAAACATGGGCGCACCTCGGAAGAGCTTTATTTTGGCCGCAGTGTGGACTGGTCGATGCTGCTTAAGAACGAAACCAAGAACAGCAACCCTCTTGTAAAGAGCTGCTGAACCTCCGGGCGACTCAGCCCCTTATCCTTCCCTGCAGAAAGCCGGTCGTTCATGGCTTCGGCTTCGATGCCGAGATTGTCGAAATGCGCCGCGCCCAATAGCGCAAAGCCACAATGACGCCCAAGCGAGGCCATCTTTGCTTTCCACGTTTTCGCCTCTTCCTGCACCGGACGGCGCCGGATCAGCTCGCTGACGCATGCGTTGATGCACCCACGAAGACCGAGCAGGACGCCGGTCGCGCCGCCGTCTTCCGCCACGGGAATGTCCAAGGCTACGCGCGCTTCCTCCAGTAGCTGGAGGGCAGCCTTTGAGTTGCCTCCCCTTGTATCGAGGCCAAGCCGCCTAATCTCAATCCGAGTCTTGTCTAGGCTCGGGTATTTTTCCACGATGGCGGCCAGTCTTTCGGCGGCCTGCTGAACGACGACCGGATACGGCGACGGGGGCGGTGATGCTTGCGGCGCCGGCGGAAGCCGGAGCGGAAACGTCGTCATGACCCCGCTCATTGCGGTGTTGGTGACCGCCTGCGAAATCGCACCGAACGTCGAAACATCCTTGAACGTGGGCGGCATTGACTTCGCCACGCCGAGCCACGATTGGACGTTCTGGTTCTGCCGCGCCCATTCTTCCGGAGGCAATCCAGAAACCGGCGTCTCCTGATAAAGGATGCGGAGTTGCGGGGCGGTATCCCTCACGAGCCGCGCATTCTGCAGGGCATCCTTGGCAGCGGCTTCAATCCGTTTTGCCTCGCACTCTGCCTCTTCGAGGCCCTTGAGAAGCTCGACCTTCTCCTTGACTGGATCTTCTGGCATAGTCTTTTCCCTCCTCAAGTCGCCCATCGGATCGCAGTTTTACTGCAAAGAGTATAAACGATGTTCGCGATTCTACTGCCCTGTCTTCTTCTGGCCGTCAGCTTCTCGATCCTTCAGTCGGTCCGGTTCGCCAACTCGAAAATGATCTCGTCGCTGCACGCGCCGCCCTTCCAGTCGAACCTGACGTTCAAACCGCTTTCCACCGTCCGCAGCCCGGCTGGGCGGTACAGTGCGCCATCGAACATGGTCGGCACGCCCGACATGAGGTTCGCCATCAGGAGCGCGAACTCGAATCCCAGGAACCAGACGCGAAGGCCGACGATCACGTCTGCGTTGCGCGCCCCTATCGGCTCGAATTTCAGGACGTACTCGTCGGCCGTAACCGCCTCACCTGGCTTCCTTGGCATGTAGTAGAGACCGTGGCCACGCGGGAATTCAGCCGCGCTGAACAGCACGTGCAGCCACTCCACTGGCGGGCGGCACCCCTTCATCGTCTCTGTCGGTCTGATCTTGAAAGCGCCGCTGAACAGACCGCCGCACATCGACTTCAGCAACCACGGCTCCAGGCCGTCGCCATCGACGCTGAGCACCTGGGCAGGCAGTCCCTGATCCGCTGCGCCATCATTCATCCTGTCCATCGCCGAGAACATTGCCTTTCCAGCGTCGTCTAGCGGACTCAGTAACGAGTTGTGCGCCTTGCATAGGATGTTGCCAACCAAGCTGGCGATGCCGAGTTGCTGCAGCACGCCTGGCTGCTGGAATGACAATCCGGTGACCCGGACTGACTTGCTTTTCTTACCGGCACGGCTCTCGATCAGCTCCAAGACGCTCCTGGAGATGTAATGCTTCCCGCTCATCTCGCGGCTGCACCCGCCAAGCGCGCTTGCGTAGCATTCGGGATGCTGAAGTCCTTGCGGTTCCGGCTCCATCGGTATCTCCCCCGAATTCGCCGACTTACCCAGCGATTTCGGCTGGACCCTGGCCTCAGCGCCCGGCGTTGAACAAACTCAAGCGCGAGCTGACCATTTCCTTGACGAACCCCACGGCCGCGCTCCCATTAGTCTGTCTCGCCGCCTAAATCGCTTCCATCTGTCAGCGAGGGGTGGATACATAGATTGGAGCCCGTGAACTCCGAGAACAGCCACACCTGCCTAAAAACAGAACTCGCGAAGTCAAAGCCAGAAGCCCGGATGGCGTCACCCAGTTTCTTCACGTCGTCGTCATTCGTGGGGAAGGCGTGCGATCTCACATCGTCGCCAAGATCGGTCACCACCAGGAGCCAAAGTGGCGCGCCGCGCAACTCGTAGCCGGGCGCCTTCGCGGCTTTGACTTGGAGGATTCCGGCAAGTTCGCCTCCAGTAAAGCCCACGAAGGCGGCCATGACCTGCGGGCAATTCCACGGGGGCCAGACGATGTTATCCCAGCGCCGGACGGAAATGCCGGATAGATGCTCGCAACAATTAGGCCAAGCTTCTCTCGGCACGAAGACGCACCCTTCAGCAGCAGGCACTCGGTCGATCATCTCCTTCGGCAAAAATATTACGTCGATCTCCCCAGCAGAGTTGGGCAAAGCTGGTGCTACCTGCTCGGCAAGTTCCACTATCTCCTGCGCGAGGGCCAACTGGTCGCGGCGCTGAGGCAACCGCCGGTCTCGAAAACTTAGCCGCACTCCGACATGCTGAAGTTTCGGCCGGGCGCACCTTAGCCGCTCCAGTTCCGGCTCCAGATCTCGGTGCCACCGGGATTCAATCTCTACCCTTGGGACACCGTGCTCGTCAGGATGATATTCCGTCACCTCCAATGCGATGGTGGGAGCACCGTGTTGGTGCACCCAGAAGTCGTGTCCCTCGTGCCCGAGCCGTGGCGGCGCTACCCTTTCGATGGCCGCGTACTTCATCAAAGCTTCGAGGAAACGCTTGGCGTGCCGCTCCTCGCGCTGACGTTTGCCTTGGTTGCTCATTGGACTTAGAACCTCTCCCGAGGGCGAGTGCGGACACTCCTTTAAGAATAACAACCCGGCCCGCGGACCGGCGGGTGTCTTGACGCCGGCAGCGCGAAAAGGTTCGCGGTCAGAGGCATTCCGAGGATTTGGGCTGCCGGCGCCGCTGAATGTGGCGCGGGCAGCTGGCCGGGTCGCGTCCGCCGGTGCAAGCACCCTTTTCGCGACGGAACTCGGTCGCCTTGGTGACGGCAGCCCCGCGGGGCCAAGCTTTAGTCTTGCAGATCCGTAGGCAACTCCTTTCCGCATAGAGCAGCATGAGCAATTTCGTAAACGCGCCACGACCGACCGCGGATGGCCGAGGCGACGCCGTTCTCCAGGGAAGTTTTTGAGGATGCCTGCAACATCGGACCTGAAGTCTGCCAAGATCCCGTCATGTTGGCCTGGGCTTTCTTCGTCCGCTGCCGGCAGTCCAGGGCCGGCACCTTCAAAGGCTTCACCCAACTCTCCAGGAACCGGCTCCGTCGTGGCATCAACGGGAACGCTTCGGAATGGCTCGGCGCGATCGGGCGGCTGCCGAATGTGCATGCCAGGTTGCAACCGGTAGTGATTGAGAACCTGCCGGCGCTGAAGATTATCAAACGCGAAGACGGGCCCGGCACCCTGTTCTACATCGATCCGCCCTATCTGCATGAGACCCGTGTTTCGACCGATGCATACGCCTTCGAAATGAGCATGGATGATCACTGCCAGTTGCTCGACCTCCTGGGCGGCATCAAGGGCAAGTTCATGCTTTCGGGATACAAGCATGCCGTGTACATGGACCGGATGATTCGGCACGTCTGGACGCTGCACAGCTTCGAGCTGCCGAACAATGCCGCCCGCGGCAGGGAGAAGCGACGCATGACTGAATGCCTTTGGCGCAATTATTAAGAGACCCGCCAAATCGTCGGCGGCCGTTGCGGCTCGGTTGGGGCGGCGGTTCGTGGGTATCGATTTCAGGGAGTCGCAGGTCGAACTGACTATGAAGCGGATCAAAGAAGCGACTGTGGACAGCGGCAAGTCCTGAGCGGAGAATAGAGTGATTATTGACGAACTTGCCACTGGTTTTTTCTCTGGAAGGAGCCATGCCAATGAGCATTTCGACGGTCGTTTCGATCACCACGGGCTTCATCAAGTCAGCTGGCGAGGTCCTGGCGGATCTGAAGCGCCAAGAACTGGCCCGAATCGATGTGAACTTGCTGAATTTGAAAAGATCGAGGCTTGCCGAGGAACTGGAAGAGTGCAAGGCAATGGTACAGACGGCCGCGGTGCAAGCCAAAGGTCACGCCCAGCAGGAAATGATCAACCGCGGACAGGGAAACACGACCGTTCTCGATAGCCGGCTCCGGACCATCGATCTGGACGCGGCCAACGAGCTGCATAAAGCGACGCGGGAATACAACCGGGCCATCGAGGAAATTGCCCTGCGGGAGCAACAGGTCAAGGTCCAGTCGAGAGGCTTTCTGCCGAAGATTTTTGGCTGACACGCTTGGGGTTTGCTTTCCTGCGGCAGAAATGAATGCCGCCGGCATGGCCGGCGGCATGAAAAAGTGGAATCAGAAGATTACGACGAGCATGGAGCGGGATCCTCGCCATCCGTGGCGACTATGGCGCCGATGCAATACCGAGTGATGATCAGGAGGCGATTGCACGCTGGGCATTGCCCAACATGCTGTTGCACCGCGGCCTCAGCATCAGCGGGAAGCGCACCAAGCACAAGATCGGCCAACAGACGCTCCACTTGTTCACAGGCGTCTTCCAGCGAATTTCCTCCATACCCCGTCCTCGCTTGGACTAGGCTGCGCATGTTCAACACGGCTCTCCAGTAAAGGCTTTACGATGTCGGGAATTCTTCTTAGCTTCGCTATCGCGTCGCTGCGAAGCCGATAAATCTCGTTCTTCTCGACATTCATCTGCCTTGCCAATTCTTCATTGTCGTCAATGCCGCAAGCGTAATTGAGTCGGACGAGTTGCTTTTCCCTGTCGGTGAGGCCGCAGGCTTCAGCAACTCGAACGATCGTTTCGGCAGATTCAGTTTCAGACAGCACATACTCACCTGGCAAAGCGTCTTGCATTTCTTCTCTCATCTGCTCGCCCAGCTTGGACCACATTCGGCGAACTCGAGAACGCTCGGCTTCGACCTTCCTATCAACGACGGCAGGATCGACTCTAATGAGCGAGATCAAGTCTACGTTGCGGATCTTCGCTTCAGCCAGCAGGCGAGTGATGATATTGTCGGCCGCATCTTCACGCTCCTCGATGGGCCACAGAACAGGCAACCCCCTCCTTTGCTTCAGTTCTTCTCGCAGCTTGTGCGTTTCAAGCTCTGTTGGATCTAATGAATTGAAAGCGACGCTTTGCGTTGTCCGGCGGAACATCAGACCTCCCTGATGTGTCGCTCAGCTACCTCTGCGAATTATGCAGGTGCTTTGCCGCCCAAACCATTTGGGCCGCAGACGCAGCAACCTCCCAAGAATTCGCGGATCGGCTGGCGACCAGTCGGCAATGGGCAGACCGCATGGCAATAACAAGCCATGAGCTGCTGGAACGAGGAAAGCATGGTGGCGTCTCCTGTAGCCGCACGGAACGGCATAACTCCTCACAACACAAGAAACTCAAAGGCTCGCACGAGCCTAAACTGAATTCCCTTCTATCCATTCTAGGTCGCCTCCGGCCCCGAATTCTCCCGCAACCTTGCATTTTTCTTGAAAAGAGTGTCCTTCCTCTCGTCTGCCCGAGATTGGAGCTTGTGAGGCGACCTTAAATGATTGGAACGGTGAGAAGAGGGCTCAATGCCAATAAGGAGAACTTATGAGCGAAGCAGTTCTTGGTTTTGTCTCGGTGGTCGCGATCATTGGCGTCGTGGGGATAGTGGCAATTGTGTTTGGCCGAAGCGTCCTGGCCAATGTCAAGGACAAGGCTGTGAATCTGCGAATCCGAGACGCCCGGCGTGAAGATTCAGAGTCGGATGGGGCTGAGTAAAAAAGGCGCTAATCAATTGGCATTTCCGGATGATGCAAGCACTTTTTTCCTTCCCTGAAACTCGCTTATGGTCCGCAGGCCCCCAGGTCCCGACCAGGCCAGCCATCGAGCCGATGTCCCTCCTTACACCGGGCCCCGCCCCTGACCAGCAGCCTCGAACGAAGTGAGATGCCAGGTACCCATCGGCGCAAGAGCGTTTGCAGCTGAGCGGTACTGAAAGGATCATCCCGGCGCCGACGGTCGGCACCGCGGCCGCGTTCGCCGAGCGGGCCTGGACCGGCTTTGTCGATATGGCCCTCGACTTCCTGGCTGTGCGCGCCGCCATTGCCGAGCAAGAGGCTGCGCCGCGGAACTGAGCAGGCAGAATTCCGTGCAAAAAAGGCCCTAGGTATGCAAATGCTGAATTCGGGCTTAATGCTTTACGACGATAACGGACACCTTATCTGCGGCTTCCAATCCACATTTGAACTCAGCTTCATCCCTTATTGTTCCCAGATCGTAGACCAAAATCAGAAGAGAGCCGTACTTTTGGCCATAGGTCCGAATGTCGGAATTGATCTCGTCAACTATTTCCCGGAGTCGCGCCTTGTCCTTTGAAAGCTTGACCTCAAGGGCCAAGTTCAGCTTCAAGAAAACGAAATCGGGAATTGACTCCTTGACCGATACTTTCACCCTGCCGGTTTCGCGGTCATAGTCGATCCCCTTCACCAGCCCACGGCCGACAAGCATGGCTTCGAGCGCGTCCTGGACATCTAGCTCTTTTTCCGGCTGGCGGAGCATACCCGCTCGCAACCGTGCCTGAAGAAAGTCGGCCAGACTCCTGATCTCGTTGGCCTTAACCCCGAGCAGATTTTCCAGGTAAGCGACAAGGATGGAAAGATTCGCATGAATGCCGTCGAAAAACTCCTTGTGCTGAAGCACAGTGGAATCGTGAATAGACGGAACTTGGTCAAGGTTGTTAAAAGTCAAGGGAATCGACGTTGACGCCAGAGATCTTAGCCGTCTGGATTAGCTGGTTATACTTCCGCATGTACGGCTTGTATCCGGTGTAACGCAAAGGGCCCTCAGCGCGGGAACTGGAGTTCATTGAATCCAACAATGCGACAGCAATGCGATGCAGTTGCCGAGCAGCCTCCTTTTGTTTGTTTTCCAAGGCCCTCCTCCTGCCCGCAAGCAATTGTTTCCAGCTTTTTTCAAAACAGCCAGCGATTGTAAACCTTACCAACCTTTCCGGCTCATCGCCAGCGCCCACGCCGACCCGAGAAGCGCCGGGCCAGACTTCCAGCCAATTCTATCCCACCTTGCCGATCACACTCATCGCCTGCAGTCGGTCCGCCTCGGCGTAGATCTGCGTCGCCAGCACGTTCGCGTGGCCCAAGGATGATCCGGGCCAGCTGGTGGCGGATGCCAGCGGTGCTCGCGCCCGCCAGGAACTGATCGCCGTCTCCTCCTCGGGCGTCAACCGTCCGCCCACGTCCTTGTGCCCTTGAAGTTGCCGCAGTCAAATTGCGCTGTCCGGCTCCGCCACCGGCCTGGGCGAAAGGCAAGTTAGTGCTCTGGCTTCTGCTGGTCTCGCAGTTCGACTGCGCAGGTGACAGTAAGGCTGAGGCATGACATCATGAACGCGCTGACGACGGCGCCGACGATGGCCGGGGTCGGGACGCTTGCAGTCAACATCCAGCCGAGGATGCCGCCCACCACCGCGCCGGCCAGGCAGTGGGCTGACTCTCGCGAGCAGTGACAGAGCCATCGCACAGCAGCGGCGGTCGCGGCCGTGACCGCTGCGCCCCCTACGCCGTACCGAACGACCCACCAGACGAAACTTCGCACTGCCGCCCGACCGGTGTCCGCCTCACGGGCCAGTATTTCATCGTTTGCCAGCCGTGTGCACGCCACGACTGCCGCCACGGCCGACCAACTCAGCGCCAGCCACGCCGTGCGCTTCCAAAATGGCGCACCGGTGGCGGGCACGTCTTCCCACCCTACCTTTAGCGTGTCGAGACCACGAAAGAAGAGCACTCCGCCGAAGAATGCGAAACCGACGAACATGACGACACCCGCAAGGAAGGCAACGGTGTATCCTGTCCGCAGGAACAGCAGTGGCACGAGAAACGCATAAATACCGCTCAGGATGGTCAGCATGGCATATACCACGATCATACCCAATAGGAAGCAGCCCTCTCCGCCAGGCTGCGGGCCGATCAGATCATCCGGATCATCGCCCCGTTCCGGTGCCTGTCTCTCATGACGGACAAATTCTCCGAAGCTCAGCAGGACACCGGCGAACCAGCCGGCGAGGATGGCGCCGTATATTCCGGTGACGATGAACGCCGCCAGGCTGCCTCCGAGGATCCAGACCGCAGCGCCCAACGCGGTCCCGGAGGCAGCCGCAATCCACGTTTCACGCCAACCGCCTGCGATGATCGTCCCGATGAGCAGCGCTGTGCAGATCACGATCACTTCAGCAAATGGGCCTATGAGGGCGTCGGCCAGCCCCGGCGGTAACCCGTGTGCCACATCCTCCGGGAAGGCATGAATCAGGTGAAAACCGACGTAGCCGGCGACCGAAGGCACCACGATCCAATGAAACAGCCGGTGCCATTTTTTCCCCTGGCGGTGCTTCTCGTCGTTCGTACTCATGAGAATTGCTCCCACGCCGCGGATGCGCAGCACATGCCAGGAGGGCTGCCGAAAACGCGAGGTGCGAAGGGATATGGGGCTGAGGCTACTCCCCCCAAGGGATTATTTCAACGATTTTCTCGCCACGACGCGCTCCAGGCTGTGTGCGGCGGATCGACCAGCTTACCCCGCGGTCTAGTCCCGCTACGGCGTGCGCTGGACCTTGAGTGCATTGTCGCCGACCTCGGGCAGGTAAATTCCGCCGACAGATGCGCCATTATTTGGGTAGATCGCCACTTACCGATTCCCAGGAGACAACCCATGGACCACGAACGAAGTGAAACGCCAGGTCCTCATCGTCGCGAAAGCGTTTGCCGCTGAGCAGTACCGAAGGGATCATCCCGGCGCTGGCGACGATGCCGCGGCCACGTTCGTCGAGCGGGCCTGGGCCGGTTTTGTCGAGATGGCGATTGACTTCCTGGCTGTGCGCGCCGCCCTTGCCGAGCAGGATATCGCGCAGTGGAACTGATGGTACGGACGTGTGCCGGCATAGACACGAATTAGCTGGCACCCGTTTCATTACGGTCACGGTCCGAAGGATTCAGCGAATCGGTGGGCATGAGGTGGAAGATAAAGGCCAAAACAAGCAGCACACTGACCCCCGTGAACCAGTAGAGCGTCTGGGCCTCAAGACTGATTTCAGGCGATCGATAGGCTTCAATCGGCACATTAGGCGGCGGCTTCTTCGTGTAGGAAGCAAGGAGCGTCGCATGAAGCATCCCGCCGACAGCAACAACGAGCATAGTAAAGACGATCCCGTACAGAGTACGTCCTTGCCACCGCGGGATTTTCTCCTTGTCGAGGAGAGGCCACGATCTGGCGTAGAATTGGAAACAGCTTATGCTGGGCAGCGTCAAGCTTATGAGAACGGTAAGGCAAGCTGAAATTCTCTCGTGCGTGGTTGCCACCCCTTCTTTTTCCGTGTCTACGAAAATAGGTCGGAAAAAGGGGCCGATAAATGGTAAAAGGATGCATGCGATGTTGGCCGTTAGCAACATCAAGAATGCCCAGCGGCGGTACCATCCAGCGTTGTAAGGAGTATTTGGTCCGGCGGGAGGCATCAACGACTCCGTCGTCTTGTTAGCTCTGCCTGAATCGCGGCAAGCACTTGGTCCGGTTCCGTTTGTTTTACCCGCGTCTCAAGCAGGCGTCCCTCTCGATCCAATGCAATCGACGCGACCCTAATTGCAACTCTCTTAGCGTCAGATTGAATTTCGGCAAGGACGTAGTGCCTTATTAGGACCTCCCCGAAGTTCTCCGGTTCTAGCGCGACTGTAATCTCATTGTCCTGAACGACGGGCGCAAACGTCTTGTCTACTGAATATCGGGCGCTAATGGCCGCCTTTATCGCTTCGAGCAGCTTTACCGCGTTTACTCCACGCACATCCTGGATGGTTATTGATTCGATAGCTACTGTTGCCTTGGCGCTCGAGGCGAAGGCCAGGGGATTCACGGTCGTCGCGTGCGCGAACCCGGGATGTTGCATCGTTGAAGAGGGTGTGCAGTCGCATTGATCCGAAGGCAACGGTGTGGCAATCAGTTCTGGCCCGCGCGTTAGGTTTGAGCAAGCGCAGCCGAAGGCCAAGAGCACAAAAAGCATCGGCGACCATTCATACTTCATGACTGGAAAGACCGGAATGCGAGACGCGTGAAAGGATCTGCGTTCTTAGCAAAAGGATAACCCGCGGCGGAGTACACAGCAAACTGAAGGGCAGCCCGGCGCTAAATCCTTACTTACACATGCTCCGAGGAAGCGGGTTTTGGCGCAAACAGGGGGAGATGATCAGCCTTTAATGCTTCCCCTGCGATCATCTCCCGTCGCGTTTCTCGCCTTGACCTCTATAATCCTTGCAAGCATCCCAGCCCAGCCGGGCCGACGTGTGCATCCCGCAAGCGCCAGCGTGAACGCCTCCCCGTGCTGGCCCTCCTGGAAACCGGCAGGCGCGGCCGCGGCAAAAGGGATTTTGATTTCACTTCTCTGCCGGATTCCATTCATCCAGGATGGTCACGTTCCCGCTGAGGAAGCTGAACCCCTCGTCTCGGCATTCCTCTTTTGACCCGAAGAGACGATACTGCTTAGGATCGTGCGGCGAGACACCCAGGCAACCGACTTGCGGGCGTTCATGGCCATCTTTCCAATCGTTGGCGCCCTCGGGCAATGGCTGGAATGAAACGCCTTCTTCAACCTGCCCTTTGAAGCCTTTCTTGTCGCGGGGATCCTGGAAGGTAAAGAAGTGGCCATGCAGCGGAACAATGAAATGAAACATAGCAAAAAACTCCCCGACGCATGCCCGACTGACCCAATTGCCAACAGCTGGCGATTCAAGCTGCCGAGCTATGCGACCCGCTAATGGTAATCCCATGAAGGGAGACAGAGTCAAGTGGCTCGGTAGCCATTACACCCGATTACACCCGCTGGCAGGGTTCGCTAGGGGTATTTGAGGGTGTCAGAAATGCGAAAAACCCCAGTTTTACTGGGGTTTCTTATGGTCTGGAAGTTTTATGAAGACCCTGCTCTAACCGCTGAGCTACGCCGCCAGGCGTTTCCGAACTGCAATCATAGAAAGCAGCAGACCCTCTTGGCAAGAGGATGTCTTTTCTACGGTTTCAAGACGATCTTGCCCGTCAGCGTGCCCGCCTTGTTGAGCGTATTCTCCTCCTGCAGTCGATGGGCGGCGGCAGCTTCCGACAGAGGAAACGTCTTGCCGATCGCCACATGCAGCTTCTGGTCACCAAACCACCGGTTGATGTCCTCGGCAGAGCGGCGCTGCTCCTCCGGCGTGGCATTGAACATGGCGAAGCCGAAGAGCGACAGATCGCGGGTGTAGAAAGGCCCGACCGGGAAGACCGGCTGCGCCTGCCGGCCCGCCATGATCACGATTCGCCCGCGCTTCGCCATCAGCTCGACGGTGCGGAGGAAATCCGGCTCGCGCTGCGTTTCATACCAGACGTTGACTCCCTGGTTCTTGGTGAAGTCACGAATGCGGGCGGGCACATCGTCGGTCTTGTAATTGAGCACACAATCCGCACCCCAGCCCTTGACCACCGCGGCCTTGTCCGCCGATCCTACCGTGGTGATTACCTGCGCCCCAACTGCCTTGCCCATCTGAACCACCATTGAGCCGACGCCGCCTGTGCCGCCGTTTACGAACAATGTCTCGCCCGGTTGCAGCCGCGCACAGCGGAAGAGTCCCTGATGGGCCGTAATTCCCGTGCAAGCCGCCGCGGCCGCTTCGGTGTCCGCGATGCCCTGTGGCGTCGGGTAAAGCCAGTCCTCGTGGACACGGGCGTATTCGGCAAACGTCCCTTGCCTGCCCAGCACACCCTGATTGGATCCCCAGACCCGGTCGCCGACCTTGAAGCGATGGACATCCGGCCCAAGCATTTCTACCGTTCCCCCCACGTCGCAACCGGGGATGAAAGGCTTGGGTAACGGCATGTTCACGACGCCTGCGCGGATGTAGGTGTCGATCGGATTGAGCGCTACCGCCCCCACGCGCACGAGCACTTCGCCTTGCTTCGGCGTCGGCCGCGGCAGTTCGCCGAACTGAATGACCTCTGGGCCGCCTGTTTTCTCGTAATAGGCTGCTTTCATGGTTGGCTTAACCTCGGTGACTAAAGTCACGAGCAGGAGCGGCGTGTGTAAAGTACTGAGTACTGACTACCGAGTACCGAGTACCGAGTACCGAGTACTGAGTACTGGGTGCTGGGTGCTGGGTACTGGGTTACTGGCAACTGCGTAACTCGGCCCCCGCCTCGCTACTCCACCCCGCCGCCTTGCTACAATAGTAGTGGGACTGTGCGGGCTTTGCCGCATCATTTCCGGTAACTTGCGCGGATTCGTGCTCTTCGTGGACGCTTTGAAGGAGACCTCTTCGCATGGCAACGGAAGTTCTTCCCCTGCGACGCATCGATCACGTGCGGTTTTTCGTAGGCAATGCCCGCCAATCGGCCTACTTTTACCGCAATGCCTTTGGCTTTGACGTGGTTGCCTATGCCGGTCTGGAAACGCGCTCCCGGCACGAGGCGGGGTACGTTCTCCGGCAAGGCGAAATCACCTTTGTACTGGCGTCGCCCCTGAGCCAGGATCATCCGGAGAGCCGCCGGCTGCTGCTTCACGGCGACGGCGTTCAGGACATTGCCTTGCAGGTCGATGATGTACGGAGCGCCTATGACGAAACCGTCCGCCGCGGCGCCAGCGGTGTGATGCCGCCGACGCTCCTGGAAGACGAGAATGGCGTCTATGAATACGCCACCATCAAGGCTTATGGCGACACCACGCACAGCTTCGTCAATCGCGACCGCTACCGGGGCGTTTTCGCCCCAGGCTATTTGCCTCTCGACGCCGACCGCTACAGTCCGCGCACCTTCCACCCGGTCGGCCTCAAGGCCATCGACCACATCGTCGGCAATGTGGAAGAAGGCAAAATGGACGAGTGGGTGCATTTCTACGAACGCGTGATGGGTTTCACGCAACTCGTGCACTTCGACGACAAGGACATCAGCACCGAATACACGGCGCTGATGTCGAAGGTGGTGCAGGGTGGTCACGGCCGCATTAAATTCCCGATCAACGAGCCCGCCAAGAGCCGGCGGCGCGGGCAGATTGAGGAATATCTGCAATACTACGGCGGGCCCGGCGTGCAGCACATCGCCATGGCGACCGGCGACATCGTCGAAACGGTGCGGGCGCTGCGGCACAACGATGTATCCTTCCTGCGCGTGCCGCAGGCTTATTACGAATTGTTGCCCGGGCGTGTCGGGCAGATCGAAGAAAATATTCAGGAGCTGGCCGAGCTCGGTATTCTTGTGGACCGCGACGACGAGGGCTATCTCCTGCAGATTTTCACCAAGCCGGTCGAAGATCGGCCGACGCTCTTTTTCGAAATCATCGAGCGGCGCGGCTCGCAGAGTTTCGGCAAAGGCAACTTCAAGGCCCTTTTCGAGGCTATCGAACGCGAGCAGGCGCGCCGCGGTACGCTGTAGCAAACGTCTGGCAACCAAATAAGGAGAGCGCCATGCCTCCCTATATCCGGGTCGGATCTGTCGCCAAGAAGCGCCATATCGCGCACAAGCACGAGCCGGGCTATCGCAACGAAGGCATTTACTACGAGGAAGTCGTCACCACGGCGGGCTTCGGCCGGGCCTACAGCATTTGCTATCATCTGCGGCCGCCGACGCGCGTGCGCAAGGTGGAAGCGGCCGGCCAGGTAACGCTGGAGACGGTAGAAGAGCCGGCGCTCCGGCACTACCACCTGAAAACGGCGAACCTCAAAGCGGGCGGCGATCCGGTTACCGGCCGGGTGCCGCTGCTTGTCAATGACGATGTGATCCTCAGCCGCTGCCGTCCGCTCCAGGCGCAAACGGAGCTGTACCGCAACGCCGCCGCCGATGAAGTGCTTTTTATTCATCGGGGCAGAGGGGTGTTGCAAACAATGTTCGGCTTGCTCCCTTTCAAGCCGTTCGACTACATCGTCATTCCACACTGCACCACCTACCAGCTTGAATTTGAGGCGGGCGATCAACCGGAGATGTTGGTGGTCGAGGCCAAGGGCAACATCAGCATTCCGCCGCGCTACCTGAACCCGGACGGTCAACTGCGCATGGGCGCGCCTTATAGCGAGCGCGACCTGCACGGCCCGCGCGAAACGCTTATCCTCGATAAGGAACGGGATACCGTTGTGCGCATCAAGGACGGTTCTCGGCTGACCCGCTACACGCTCGCCCAGCATCCCTTTGACGTGGTCGGCTGGGATGGCATGGTCTATCCGTTCACATTCAACGCTGACGACTTTGAGCCCATCACGGGCACGGTCCATCAGCCGCCGCCGATTCATCAGACGTTCGAGGCTCAGGGGTTCGTTCTGTGCACATTCGCGCCGCGCCTGCTCGACACGCACCCGGAGGCGATCAAGGTGCCCTACGCCCATTCCAATGTGCAAGCCGATGAAATGCTTTACTACGTCCGCGGCCGCTTCGGCAGCCGCCGTGGCGTCGAAGAGGCTTCCATCACGCTTCATCCGCGCGGCATTCCGCACGGCCCTCATCCCGGCACCATCATGGCAAGCAAGACAGCGACGCGCACCGACGAGCTGGCGGTCATGGTGGATACCATCCGGCCGCTGTCGCTGACGCGCCTGGCGCTGGAGATTGACGATCCGACCTATCCCTATAGTTGGCTTGATTGATTCAGCAAAGGCCTAAGATTGGCTATCGCTCTGCAGGCGTGTGATGAGCGGCCATGCCCCTGGAGCGCCGGCGCTGCAGCGCCTGTCGCAACTTGGACAGCGCGGCGCGTAGGCGGGTTTTCACCGTGCCCACGGGAGACCGCAGCACCTCGGCAATCTCTTCATGGGTCAGTCGCCCTATCCGGCGCAATTGAAAGACATGCTGCTCCTCAGGGCGCAGATCTGCAACAGCCTTCCGCAAGCGCTGTTCGTCCTCGCGCTCCTCGGCGGCCACGTCGGGTGCCAGCGTCCGGGTCTCTTCCCAGCCGGCCACTGCGCTCAGCGGCCGCGCCTTCCGTTTCCAGGCGCTGCGCTGGATGTCCTTGGCGGAATTCAAGCCAACACGAAAGATCCAGGCTTGTAAATCGCGAATGCGCGACGCACGTCCCGCGCCGCGCCAGCATTTCAGAAATGCTTCCTGCACGGCGTCGCGCGCGTCTTCGTAGTTATGGAGAATGCGATTCAAGGTGCCGGTGAGCTTGGTGCGCACGGCGAGGAATGTATTCAACAGCTCCTTTCTAGCGTGCCGGGCACCCGCCCTCGAAGCAGTTTGACCAGTGAGGCATTCTCCCCCGGTACGATCCTTTGAATCCTTCGGAAGCATGCCCGGCCTCTCTTTCATATCTGGAGATCTGTGTGGTCACTTCTGGTGCAAGCCTTGTGCCAATTCTCGCGCCGGATGGTTGCTTTGGAGGCGTTCTCCAGCGTATAAAAGGGACAGTGAACTAACCACTTCAACGAGGACGGCTTACATGAAGTGCATAAACCGTTGCGGCACGGTTGTGAGCAAGCTATTGCAGATTTATCTGCTTCTTGGTTGGATGACCCTTACCGAAGCAGTTGCGGCTGCGCCCGAGATTGGCAACCTGTCACTGCGTGGCCTGCAAACCGGGGCAGCGACCACCTTGACCATCGATGGCTCCGATCTTCTTCCGGAACCGCGCGTTATCCTTCCGATCGCCATTGCCAAGCAATCCGTAAAAACCGGAGCCACGGCCAACCGCGTGCAGATCGAGATCGACCTGCCGGCGGAGGTGTCCCCCGGGCTGTACCATCTGCGTGTCGCCAACGCTCGCGGCATATCGCGGGCCGTCGTGATCGGCATCGACCGCCTGGCGCAGATGCCCTTTGCCTCAGCAATCGCCCAGCTCCCGGCCGCCTTGCACGGAAACCTCGGCTACGGAGCGACCTTGCAGACTTCCTTCGCAGGCAAAAAAGGGCAGCGCATGGTCGTCGACCTGGAAGCGCGCCGGCTGGGCGCGGCGTTTGACCCCATCATCGAGCTATACGATCCGCAGCGCGTGCAAGTCGCCTACGCGCAGGGAAGTCCGACCCTGAACGGCGACGCGCGCATTGATGCGATTCTGCCTGCCGACGGCCAATATACGGTGGACCTGCATGACGTGCTCTACCAGGGTGGCGAGCCGAATTTCTTCCGCCTGAAGATCGGTTCGCTCTCCTACGCCGACCTGGTCTTTCCCCTGGGCGGGCAACGAGGCACGGAGAACTCGTTTGAGCTGATCGGCAATCCGGCCGTAAAGAACAGCGCTCTGAAAATTGCCTTGCGCAGGGCCGGGATAGATGTGCCTGCGCCATTGCCGGCGGAAATGATCGGACCGGCGCCGCGTGTCTTTGTCGGAGACTTTGCCGAGACCCTCAAGAGCCCGCAGGCGGGCAAGCTTCAGGAAGTGATGGCGCCGGCCGTGATCAACGGCCGCATCGAGAAACCGCACAGCGAAGATCGCTATCGTTTGCTGGTCAAGCCGGGCATGAATCTGCGCTTCGACGTCATGGCCAACCGCGCCGGATCCCCTCTCGACGGCGTTCTGTCCATCCGCAATGAGGCGGGAGTGGAGTTGGCGATGAGCGATGACCGGCCGGATACCGTCGATCCGGGGCTCGACTTTGCCGTCCCGGCCGGGGTCAACGCCCTGGTGGTCGCCCTGAAAGATCTGGAAGGCCGCGGCGGCCGGAACTTTCTCTATCGGCTGTCGGTGACACCCGCCGATCGTCCGGACTTTGCTCTGACATTGCTGGAGGATCGGCTCGCGTTGCCTCAAGGCGGGGCCGGGCTGGTCCGTGTGCGCGTCAACCGCGTCGGCTTCGACGGTCCGATCAAGCTCTCGGTCCCCGGTCTTCCTCAAGGAGTCATGTTGTCCGGAGATGAGATTCCTTCCGGGGCAACGGACGCTCTCTTGACCTTCTCCTCGAAGTCCGGACTTGCTCCTGTCCAGGTGCTGACCACGGTGATCGGCGAAAGCACCTTTCAAAAAGAGCGCGTGCACCGTCGGGCCATGTTGCCCGAAACGAGCGTCACGCGCTTTCAGCCCTGGCTGCGCAGCGAACTGGCCGTGGCCATCACGGAGCCAAACCCAATTCGCATCGCCTGGGAAAGCAAAGAAACCTCGCTCGCGCTCGGTTCCACATTTCCGGCCGCAGTTCGCGTGGATCGTGCCGCTGGCGCCGATAGCGTAATTCGCCTATCTCTGGTGACCAGCCAGGTTGTGCCGCGCACCGCCGACGGCAAGCAGGAAGATCGCAATCGCGCGCTTCGCCTTCAGGGAATGCCCAGCATCGCGAGTGGTCGAGCGGTCACCGAAGCCAATATCCTGGTGCCGGCAGATTTGCCTGCCATCCCTTACGATATTGCCCTCAAGGCCGAATTACTGAATGCTCAGGGGAACATGGTGCTGGCGACTGCCGTGTCTCCGGCACGAAGGCTGATCGCAGCCCAGCCGTTTACCTTGCAACTGGCCGGCGCCGCCGCGATCAAGGCGAAGAGCGGCGCCGGTCCGAGCGGGAAGCTGACGGGCAAGGTGCTTCGCGCCGGCGGCTTCAATCGCCCGGTGACCATCACCCTGGCGGGACTGCCTCCGGAATTACCGGCGCCGGCCGTCCTGATCGCAGGCGATCGCAGCGACTTCGAATTGCCGGTCAGCTTTCCTTACGAGAGCAAGCTTGGACCGCTGCCGAACATCAAGCTGGTAGCGACCAGCTCGGCGTCGTCGCAGAATACGCTGAAGTCCAATGAGATCCTCGTGGCCATCGAGATCGTCAAGGGCGACCCGCCGCCAGCGTCTCCACCGCTGTATCGCGTCTTCGATGACGAGGCCTATTTCGCGGCGCTTTTGCACGAGGGAGACGGCCAGGTCGCGTTGGAAAGCGTGGATCGTTACTCCGGGAGCGTTGCTCTACGCGTGGCCGGCACGCAGCGCTTCCGCAGCAAAATGCCGGGCTGGAATTTCAAGATTGCCGAGAAGCCGGGACTGGGCGAGTTTCGCTTTCTCCGCTTCGCCTGGAAGAAACGCGGCGGCAGCAACATCGTTTTGCAATTGAATGCCAATAACGCCTGGGGACCACAACGCGGCAAACCGGGGCCGAGCTATCGCTATGAAGCGGGGCCTGGCGACAACGCGTTCCAGGCGGCCGCATTGAAGATCGATCCGCGGCTGCCGGACGATTGGGTTGTCGTGACACGGGATCTGTTTGCCGATTTCGGGGCATTCACGCTGACGGGAATCGCATTCACTCCGGGGCCTGGCGAATATGGCCTGTTCGATCATATCTACCTGGCGCGCAGCCTGGACGATCTCAAGGGATGCCTGCCCCCTATCACGCCAAACCAGCCGCGGGCCATCTTCGAAGACCAGGCCCAGTTTGTGGCCAACCTGCTGGAAGGCGCGGGCACCGCCTCCCTGGAACCGACTGACAAATACTCCGGCAAGAGCAGCGTCAAGGTCACGCCCGACCAACGCTTCAATGAGCGCCTGCCTGGACTGGGCCTGCGCATCCGGCAAAATCCTGGCTTCGGCGAATATCGCTTTCTGCGCTTCGCCTGGAAGAAGAAGGGCGGAGAAACCGTTTGTCTACAGCTTAACCATGACGGCAGCTGGGGGCCCAGCGCCGCCGCCCCCGGCAAATTCCGCTATCACGCCGGTCCCGGACCGGAGCCTTACGGCGCATCCATCGCTGTGGACGACAAGATTCCTGCCGACTGGGTCGTCGTGACGCGCGATCTTTATGCCGATTTCGGCGAATTCACCTGGACGGGGATTGCCCTCAGTCCCGTCGATGGCGAATTTGCCTTGTTCGATCATATTTACCTTGGAAGAACAACACGGGATTTCGAATTAGTGAAGCCGGAAGCTGGCCGGAAGAAATGAAGCAGGAGCGGCAATGAGAATTCTCCTGGAATCTTCAAATATCTTGCACACTGCAAAAGCCCTTAGCTTGCGCGGTAATCTTTGGCTGACCCTTTTGCTCGGCCTACCTTACTTGGTGCCACAATACTGGTTCAGCCTTTTGTGTTCACGCCGGTGGGAGACATTCCCGGGTCTTACCTACCTTGTCTTGGACTCCTCCGCTTGGTTGAAGAGCCACCTTGCATTCTTACCTTGTCTATTGTTGCCACTGCTTGCTATTGATGGCTCCATCTCACTTCTCCTTCGGCAAGGCGAAAGGCTCCGTTGGCTGGGCAGAATCTGGACCATTCTCATGTGGTTCCTCCCCTTAGCAGCGCTGGGAGTCTTCTTGTTTGCGCTTACAGAGCCCTCATTGAAAATTCGGGTTCCATGAACGGCTGGCCGGTACGAGGCATCATTCGGGACTCGCTAGCGGCTGCCAGACGCGGCCGCCTTCCGAAGTCTCGATAGTTACGCTGCGAATGACCACGGCCTTTTCGGGCCGGTCGCCTTCCGGATATTCCGGGTCATTGCGCACCGGCAGCGTGAAAATGCGCCGCGCTACATCCAGGCCGCTGCTCACCTTGCCGAAGACAGTGAATTGGCCGTCCAGGAACGGCGCCTTGTTTAGCGTTAGAAAGAATCGGCACGCGGCGCTGTCAGGGTCTTCGCCGTGGCACGCCGCCAGAGTGCCGGGCTCGAAAGGTTCCTTGCTGAATTCCGCCTTCAACCAGTAGCCAATGCTGCCGAAACCCTGGTCGCCTGTTCCGAGGGGGCAGCCGCCTTCAACGATCTCGATTTCCGTGAACGGCTCCTCCTCCGAGCGGCCGTGCACGGTCCGTTCAAAGACGAGCCCGTCATAATAGTGCACGAGGGCCAGGGCCACAAAATTGCGCACGTGATTGGGAGCCAGATCGGGCCGCAGGTCGATGACGATCGGGCCAAGCTCCGTGTCAAGCGCGGCCCTGTAGGCCAACGGCTTGCCGGTGGCCGAGACGAAGCGGATCGTGTCCCAGACGCTCGCAACCTGGGTATAGAGCTTGCCGACCGATTTACCGGTGACGGTCATGTCGGGTGGCCGTTGCCAGTCGGCAGGCGGCTCTGGCCGGGTTGCCTCGGCAAAAGTTTTTTGCAGGCACGGATCTACAGGAGCGGCCGCAGGCGCCGCGGAGCCGATCGTTGCCGCCGGCGCCGGCTCCTCAGGCCCCCCGATGGCGGGATGCGTACGCTCGCACCCGGCAAGGCATGTCAGAAAAAAAATGACCGACCACCCAGATTGTGTAACTAGCCTGCGTCCGTGCATTTCTCAAAAACCTTTCCATCTCTTGATGATTGGCGATCCGAGCGCAAGAAGGGCGATCCTAGTAAACCGTGGTTTGCCGGTCAATTGCGACTGGGCCGACGGCGCTCAGTGGATTGACCCGCGCCGCCGCGGACGGCTAGAATGAGCCTTTACCCCGGACGCGCCGTCTCTGAGGAACTCTCGTTGATTCTCCTGTCTTTCCTGATCCCGCCCGCCATCTATCTCTTGACGCTCGCCTTCCGCAACCGCAGCCGCCATCCGTTTCTGCTGGGCGGCCACTGGGATTTTGTCGGCGTCATCTTCGCGCTCTCCGGATTCCTCCTCTTTGGCGGACCAGCGATCCTGCAGGCGCTTTACCACCATTGGCGGATCGACTGGGCCCTTGGCCGCACGCGGCTTCTCAACGGCTTGGCCGACCATTGGCTTTTCTGGGCGAGCCTGTGGACCCTCTACTTTGTCCTGGTGACTGCCTGCGTCACGCTGCTGATTTCGCGACGGCGCAACCAGACTTCGATCTATAACTTCGAGCCGGACGATTTTGCTCCGCTCTTCACGGTCGTGCTCAAGCGCCTGGGCCTGGCGTATTCATGGGAACAGCCGGACTGCGTCGTTCTCGGCGAACCCGAGGCCGCGGCCACGGTCGAAGTCGAGTCCTTTCCCGCCATGCGACACATCACGCTGCACTGGTCGGGAATCTTTGACCATATGCGTGTGCCGGTGGAGGAAGAGCTGGCGCTCGCCTTGAAGCGAACCCCAGCCGCAAACGGCCCCGTAAGTTACTGGTTCCTGGCCGGCTCGCTGCTGCTCTTTGTTCTGGCGATAACATTACTTGCGCGACTGATCCTGAGCTTTCTGCACTCTGCCTGGTAATGAACCCCCCGGTTAAGGTCCATCGCGCAACGGAGCCGGTTGCAGCACTTGCACAGAATCGAGAAGCGATGGCTGCGCCTTTGGGTGCCATAAGTCGGCCGGCGGGGCAGGCACAGATGCGCTCGGCGGAGCACGCCACCAACTCTTCGACGTGGACGAACCCTGTTCCAGCTTGTGCGGTGGCGGCAAAGTCTTGAGCGATTCGGAACTATCCGGCACAGCGGTAATTCCAGGATCAACACCGGGCAATGGCTTGCGCCGGTTCACCGGCGTCAAGTGGATCGTCACATCCTTCTCCGCTTCAAACACCCGGCCGTCGCTGACGATGAAGCGGGCAACGACGCGTACCTTTTCATTGCTCGGCCAACTTCGCCACGGCAACACCAGCGAATAGCCCGTGCTCAAGAAGCCGCTGCGCCAGGAGCGCCGCACCTGGTCCGGCGGCACGTCCCACGCCGAAATCGGCGCCTTGATTCCTTCAGGACTGATCTCCAGCGCTTCGACATGGAGCATACCCGGCGCCTTGATCGTATGGCCGTCGCAGTCCTTGGGCTCGACGATAATTTGCAGCGCTTCGTCCCCCGGACAATCGTCATTGTCCAGGCCGCCGGTGCCGCGACCCAGGGCGATTTGTTTCAGGCGATAAGTCTGAGCCGCCTGTTCGGGCGTAAGCTTGGCGGGCCCACCCTGCCGGACCGCGGAGACTTCGCGCATGAGAGCCTGATTCTCGCATTGAGCGCGATTGAGTTCGTCCTTGGCCTCGCGCAGATCGTCCTCGCGCGTGCGCAGCTCGGCTTCTAAAAGGTCCCGGGAGGTGTTGCTATGGCAACCGCTGGAGAGAAAGAGACAGGCGCAGCCTAGCAATAGGCAAAGGGAGCAGGTCAGCCGGCTGCGTGCCCACATGTCCTATTTCCTTGTGCCTGTCGCCATGCCAGGCCCGGCGAAGCAGAAAAAGGAGCATGTTTCCTTTTTCACTTCAGGGAGCGGGCTTGGCCTGGACCTGGCTGAGGGGAAGCCGTTCCAGGACGTTGTCGACAATGCCGTATTCCAGGGCTTCCCGCGCCGACATGAACTTGTCCCGGTCCGTATCGGCCTCAATCTTCTCGAGGGTCTGACCCGTATGCCGGAGCAGAATCTCGTTGAGGTCCTTTTTCAGCCGGATGAACTCCTTGGCGTGAATCAGGATCTCCGTGGTGGTCCCTTCCGTTCCCGCCAGGGGCTGGTGGATCATGACGCGCGCGTGCGGCAAACTGTTTCGCTTCCCCTTGGCGCCGGCCGCCAGGAGCACGGCGCCCATGCTCGCCGCCTGGCCGATGCAATAAGTCGCCACGTCGCAGGTGACATATTGCATTGTGTCATAGATGCTGAGCCCCGCCGTCACCGACCCGCCGGGCGAATTGACGTACAGATGAATGTCGCTCTTGGGGTCGTCGAACTGCAGGAAAAGCATCTGGGCGACGATCAAATTGGCACTGCTGTCGTCTACCACCCCTTGCAGAAAGATGATCCGGTCCTTGAGGAGCCGGCTATAGATATCGAAAACCCGTTCTTCCCGGCCGCTGCGTTCAACCACGTAAGGTACCAGGGGCATGGCAAAAATCTCCGAACAAGCCCAGCCCCAGAGAATAAATCGGCTTCCGGGGGCAGGGGGGTTGAGGAATTCCAGGGAGGCTGCCGCAATCCGTCTGGTTCCCAGGCTCTGCCTGGGAACCCACTGCCGCGAGGCTCTGCCTTGCGAGGCGGGAGCCTCCGGGACAGTGCGTTCCCAGGCAGAGCCTGGGAACGAGAGGCTTACTTCTTGTCCTTTTTTTCATCCGCCAGTTTGAGGAGCACGTCATCCACCAGGCCGAACTCCTTGGCCTCCTGGGCGGTGAAATAGCGATCGCGTTCCGTTTCTTTCTCGATCTGCTCGATTGGCTGGCCGGTGTGATGGGCGAGCATCTCGTTGAGCCGCCGACGATCCTTGAGGATTTCATTGGCCTGAATCTCGATGTCCGAGACCTGGCCACCCACCTGGCCCCAGGGCTGGTGGGCCATGATTTTCGAATGAGGCAGGGCAAAGCGCTTGCCCTTGGTGCCGGCAGCCAGAATGATAGCTGCCCCGCTGGCCGCCAGCCCCATGCAGTACGTGGCAATGGGGCATTCCAGGAACTGCATGGTGTCGTAGATGGCCAGCGTCGCCGTCACCGAGCCGCCCGGGCAGTTGATGTAAAAGTGAATCTCCTGGTGCTTGTTTTCGTACTGGAGATAAAGCAGCTTCTGAATCGTGATATTGGCCAGGTAATCCGTGATGGCGGGATTGCCCCCCGTCTCGGGCGAGCTGCCGAGAAAGACGATGCGGTTCTCCAGCAACAGATCGCCCAGCGTCATCTGCCGCTGGCGCGAGTAATCGCGGAAACGCTGTACTTTCGGCTCGAACGGAAGGCCGGCCGCTTGCAGTTCGTACATGGCTTGGATCCTTAACGAGGGATTGCTCAACTCTGTTCTTCCGCGGGCTTGTCCTCTGCCGCGGGACTTTGCTCTTTCTCTTCCGGCGGCGCGGCGGTGGAGTCATGCATTTCGCCCGGGACCGCCTGCTCTTCCATGGTGCCCACGGCGCCTTCTCCCTTCTCCAGCGGCACGTCCTCGTATTCCGCGCTGTCGAGAATCAGGTCGAGGGCCTTGCGCTCCACGATCTCCGTGGCCAGCGCCTCCATGAGGTCTTCCTTTTCCAGGCGAGCGCGGACGCGGCGCGGCGATTCGTCATTCTGTACGGCGATGCGCTCGATTTCATCGTCTATGTCCTGTTCGTCGATGTCCAGTTTCTCGATCTCGGCGATCTTCTGCAAGACAAAATGCTCCTTGAGGGCCGCCGCCGTGCTGCGCAGCGTATCTTGCTGCAGCACGCGGATCTGGCCGCGGATTTCGTCATCGCTCATGCCGGCGGACTGCATCTCCACGACGCGCCGGTTGAAGGCCCGCCGCGCCTGCCGTTGCAGCAGGTCCTGCGGCAGGTCCCACTGGGTTGCCGCGGCAAGCTGCGTCAGCACCTGCTCGCGTGCCGACTGCCGTTGTTGATATTCTAGGCGGCGGTTCAAGAGCACCAGCAGCCGCTCGCGCAACTGGTCGGGCGAATGCACGCCGAACTGGTGCAGGAACTCGTGCGTCATCTCCGGCAGCCGCAGGCTCTTGATTTCCTTGACGTCAAAGGTTGCCTGCACGGTCTTGCCGCGTAGTGCCTCATCGGCCACGTTGTCGGAAAGCTTGATGTCCACGATCCGCTTGTCGCCGGCGTTGGCGCCCTTGACCTTGTCGCCAAACTTCTCGGCGATGCCGTCCTTCAAGGCCAGGCGCGGATCGATGCGCACTGTGATTTCCTTGTGGCTGCTCAGCATGCGCTCGCCGTCCATCGTGGTCATGTCCGTGACCAGGTAATCGCCGATCTGCGCGTTGCCTTCCGGTTTGGGAATCATGCTCCCGTAAGGCGCAAGCAGCCGGCGCTCCTCGGCCGTAACATCTTCATCGGTAAAGGTTTTGACGGGCCGGCGCAGTTTCAGGCCCTTGTAGTTGGGCAGATCGAACTCCGGCCGGACCTCGACCTCGAACTCATAGATGAACGGGCCTTCCTTGGGGATCTCGATCTTGCTCGGGTCGAGATTGGGCGGCGTTAGCGGCGCGATATCGTGCTCGTCGGCAAGCTGCTCCAGGCTCTGCAAGAGCACCTCGCCGCGCACCTGATCGCTGACGTCCTTGTGAAAGCGCTTCTCGATGATCTTGCGCGGCGCCTTGCCGGGACGGAACCCGGGCACCGGCGTCTCCAGGACCATTTCGCTGAACTTCTTGTCGAGGAGCTTGTCGATATCGGCGCGGTCGACTGTGACCTTGATGTGCTTCTTGCAAGGGCCGATGTCGCGCATGTCCACGGTTTGATGCAGTTTTTTGGCTTCTTCCTCGGTCGGTTCGGTTTTTTCCGCCTCGGTATCCGGGGCCTTTTCGACCACGGTCGCCGCGCTTTCCGGATCCTGTGCTTCGGTCTGCGTCTCGTCCGCCATGCGCTGCTCCCCACCAGAAGTTAAGAAAGCCGAGAAGGTCAAGGAACCTCCAGGTCCGCCATGCCACTTTCATCTTACGCTGGAGGCGTGGGAGGAAAAGGCAGAGGGCCTGTGTTCCCGGGACCTGCCCGGCCAAGGAAAGCGGGTGATGGGGCTCGAACCCACGACAGCCACGTTGGCAACGTGGCGCTCTACCACTGAGCTACACCCGCAGCTTATGTGAAAATCGAGGCCGATTTTCCCTTTCTCTCTCGATTATAAAAGTGAACCCGGCAATTTCAAGGCCGGCAAGGTGTGCGCGAATCGCGTAGGGCAGGTTTTCAACCTGCCTTCGCTGCAAGAACGGTGGATACGGCAGGTTGAAAACCTGCCCTACGGCTCGATGAATCTTTCCAGCCGCTGCTCCAGCCCCTGGCGGGCCCGGGAAAGCAAGCGCTCGACGGCCTTGACGGTCGTCTCCAGTGCGGACGCGATCTCGGCGTAGTTGAGCCCCTCGTAGTAGCGCAGCACGACCACGACGCGCTGCTTGGCGGGAAGATAATCCAGCGCCTCGCGAACCAGCTGTCCTCGCTCCCGCTCGGAGAGAATCTCCAAGGGCGAGGTGTCCCTGGTCGCAACGTTGGGGATGGTCTGGGTGTAGAAGGGTTTCTTCTTGCTGACACGGTCGAGACAGAGTCGTGTGACGACGCGATAGAGATAGGTGCGGAAGGTGGCGGAGGGCCGGTAGCGCGGCGCCGCGTCCAGGATTTTCAGAAACGCCTCCTGGGCGACATCCTCGGCCTCGTTGCTGTCGCCGAGGAAGCGATAGGCGGCACTCCAGGCCGAGTGCTGATGCCGTTCGATAAGTCTCCCGAAAGCGGCCGTATTGCCCCCGGCCGCGGAGACCATGAGGTCTTCGTCGGTAGGCATACACAGCCGCTTTTCCGCGGTAAAGCAACTCATCGTGAGTGTAGCTCCGCGACGGCCCCGCACCTCCTGGTTGCGGGAAGGAAAGAAAGTGGGCCGCGGTGGCCCGGGTTATGTCCGGCCGGCCTTACCCAACCTGCACCGAGACATGGCCCGAGCGGCGATCCGCGACCCCCTCTCCTTGTAAGCAACTGCCCTCTTTCTGACGAATCACTCTTCCCACAATCACGAGGACTGCTTCGGCGTCTGCGCCTGCGCGGCGCAATCGCCGGCCGCTTCCGGGGGACGCTCCTCGCGGATTTCTCGAGCAGGCTCCAGAAGTCCCAGCTCCTTGCCCGCGCCGTCGCAGCTACAATGCGTGCGGAGCAACTCGAAAAACGCCTTCTGCTGTGCCGCCGTCAGCACGGACTTTCCCGCTAGAAGTTGCTCCACGACCAGCTCCTGCATTTTCTGTTGACCATCCAGGATTTCTTTCTGCTTGGCAACAAGGGCCTGGCGATCTGGTGCGGGCTCAGCGATGAGATCAATCAGCTCGCGGCGGAGCCGGCTAATGGTATGGCACTGCTCCCCGGCGCGTTCGCGAAATTCCTTTAGCCGCGGGCCGATTTTCTTGACCTGTTCCTCCGTGACGCCGATCTTGCGGAACATCTCACAATCGCCTTGCTTATGGTTGGCGCATTTGCCGCCGGGCAGCGTGTGGCTGAGCCAGGTGACGACGAAGGCGCTGTTCAGCGCAACAGAAAGAATGACGAGCAAGGGCTTGGCGATTGCCGACATGGTTATTCTCCCGGCCTGTTCGAGTCCGAAACGAGCATCAGATAGGCTTGCGGCAGCGAGCCGTTGGGATCGCCGCCGAGATAATCGAGGTTGAAGACGACGACCGGGTCATCAAAGGCGGGGGCGGTGTCGCGTCCTGTGGCGGATTGGGTGCTGCCGGTCTGCCAGCCCATCAGAACGCCGCTGGATAAGCCAATGACCAGGACAGCCGCCGCTGCCGCACGCTGTATGAGGGGGATGGATTGCCAGCGAACGACGAGAGGGAAAGATGCCCGCCGCGCAGGTGGAGGGCTGACAACCCGCTGGCGGGCCTGAGAGAGCACGCGTCCGGCAAAGCCATCCGGCAGAAGAGGAACCGGCGCCGCCTGAATGATGGCGCCAAGCTGGCGCAGCCTCGTCCAGAGTTGGCGGCAGGATTGGCAGCACTGCAGATGCGTCGCCATCTCCTCGCTCAACTCCGCCGGAAGCTCGGCATCCACAAACGCATTCAGGCTATCGCGGACCTTCGCACACCGCACGGCGTTTCCTCCCACAACTTAACAACATTCTAACGAACAACTTAGGGAATACCCCCTTCAGGTCCGCGTCGATTGAGGATAACACTGCCACTGGATCGTACGGCGGCTGTGTTCATTCAGTCGGAACTATTTATGGGCCAGAGCCTTATGATGACGCGGGGTGCCGCCGCTCACCCGGTTAATGGATTGCACTGCGCTGGCTCAACACACATACACGGCTTCCACTTGCACCAATGGCGGAGGCCATGTCGGTCTCAAATAAGGGGCGAGTCGTTAGCCTCGATCGAGCACCCATCAGGGGAGTACGCCTTCGCGCATCAGTTCCGTGCGGAGAGCCACCTGGTGCGGCAGGTTCATGCCGAGAACATCGATCGTTGCCCTGCCAACCGGCGTTCTCCCGATAAGAATGGCTCCGTCCCATCGGAAATGGCGCTCCCATTTGTGGCGTCGGGGATTAAAAAGCCACGTTCTTCTGCGCGTCTTCCAGTCAATGCCGGCAAGGTTGCTGATGCGGCGACGATTGCAGGTGAAGCAGGACCATGCGAGATTGCTGAGCACCGTTTGGCCGCCATGCTGCTCGGGAATGACGTGGTCCGGTTCAAAGCGAGTAGGAGAGTATGCCTCGGGAAGCCGGCAGTATTCGCAACGAGCGCCGGCGCGCCTTCGGACGCGATCGCGCAAAGTGGCAGGAACGCGGCTCATGCACCGGCGGCATGCTTTTTCAAGGCCTGCCTCGCTTTGGAATGGAGGATGCCGAGCAAAGCGCCCAGCAGCTCATACGCATCCATTTCGTCTTCCTCGCGGGGCGTGAGCTTACCTGAGTGAGCCTTGTCCAACAGCGCGCTCATGCGCTCGTGTTCACTGGCGGCAAAGCGCACCTGCAGCAAGGCACGGGCGGCCCTTGGCGACAACTCCTTTTCAAAGTCAAGCGCACGTTCCCAGATCGCAACTTTCGGACTGGCAATGGTAGACGCTGTCTTCATAGTAGCATTGTATGCCTGGTAGCTGGACAGCAGAAGTCCAGGAAATCGTGTCGGCCGAATAATGGCCAGCGTAAATCAGAAGCTGTCGATTGCGCCGGCTCTCGTTCGACAAATAGAAGAGCCCTCGTTCAAGCGCCCCGGTCTCGGGTATGATTACCTGAGACAACCTTATGCGGAAGCCGCGTATGAACAGCCGACTCCGGCAAGACCCATTGGGGACCATGGACGGCGACACCATCCTTGCCCCGGCAAACGCCGGCCCCCGGGCGAAGGTCTGCTGTCCCCAAAGGGAGTTCATCCAGGGCAGCGGGCCACATCTCACCACAGAGACCCAGTCGCTGTTGCGCTTGCGGCTGCGCGCCGCCGCCTTCATCTTGCTGATCGGCTTCAGCGTGTTCCTCGTCCGGCACGTTGTCGGCGTGATCACGGGCGAGCCGCTCGATCTCTTGCTGCTGGGCACGCATATCCTGGTCGTGCTTGTCCTCGGTTTCAGCACGCTGCCGCTGTGCCGGCAATGTCCCGTGTCGCTGCGGAAACTCCGCGCCGCCGAGCTGCTGATCTTCGGCCTGCCCGCCGTGTTCTTCTTGCTCTTGCAGCACCGCGTGACCCTGTCCGAGGTGGCGCGGAGCTACATGCCGCCACCCATGCCTTTTTGGCTGCTGCTCATCTTCACATACGCCATGTTCATCCCGAACACCTGGCGGCGCGCCGCGCTCGTGATCGGCGCCATGGCCCTGGCGCCGGACGTGCTTGTCCTCGGCATGATGCTGGCGTATCCGGCCGTCGCGGCCGTCATGACGGGAATGGCTTTCCTGCAATACGTGCTGACGATGGTGGTCGCCGCCATCGCCGCCGTCTTCGGCACGCACCTGATCAACACGCTCCGCCGCGAGGCCTTCGAAGCCAGGCAACTCGGGCAGTATCGCCTCATCGAGCTCCTGGGCGCGGGCGGCATGGGCGAAGTCTACCTGGCCGAGCACCGCATGCTCAAGCGCCCCTGCGCCATCAAGCTCATTCGCCCCGACCAGGCCGGCGACCCGCGCGTGCTCGCCCGCTTCGAGCGCGAGGTGCAGATGACCGCCCGGCTGTCGCACTGGAACACCGTCGAGATCTACGACTACGGCCGCACCGAGGACGGCACCTTCTTTTACGTGATGGAGTACCTGCCTGGGCTGAGCCTGGAGGACCTGCTCGAGCGTCACGGCCCGCTGCCGGCCGAGCGCGTCGTGCACCTGTTGCGGCAGACCTGTCAGGGCCTGCGGGAGGCCCACGCCGTCGGGCTGATCCACCGCGACATCAAGCCGGGCAACATCTTCGCCGCCCAGCGCGGCGGCCTCTACGACGTCGCCAAGCTGCTCGATTTCGGCCTGGTCAAGCCCGTGGCGGAGATCTCCTCGACACGCCTGACGCACGAGGGCGGCGTCTCCGGCACGCCGCTCTTCATGTCCCCCGAGCAGGCCCGCGGCGTCGGCGACCTCGACGCCCGCAGCGACATCTACTCCCTGGGCGCGGTCGCCTACACCCTGCTCACCGGCCGCCCGCCGTTCGAGCGGCCCAGCCCCATGGAAGTGCTGATCGCCCACGCCCGCGACGACGTGGTGCCGCCGTCGAAGCTGCAACCCGACTTGCCCCGCGATCTCGAACGGGTCATTCTCCGCTGCCTGGCCAAGAAGCCGGAGGACCGCTTTCCCGACGCTGACCGTCTGGAACAAGCGCTGGCCGAATGTGCGGCCGCCGGCCAGTGGACCCAGGCGCGCGCCGCCCGCTGGTGGCAGGAGAAAGACCAGACCGTCACGCCGCAGGAGATGAACGCGGTGTTTGCGGATCACTGAGAACAGACGCGAACAGTGGCCTTGAACGACACTGTTCTCGGACGGGCTTCCCCCCACCCGACTTCTCACATTTCCTTGATCTTCACATCCTGGACTTGTTTTCATTCTTTCCTCACAGGCGTTTCATTCCTCTGGGATTATTTTGGCATCGCTCATGGATTGTTCAGCCCCGGAACGCTAACAATCTTGCCGTGCGGCGGCACAACATTCGTCAGCTTCCCCTGGCCGAAGCCCGGCCCAGCACAAGGCACCCATCCCGGAGGTTGACATGCTCTTGCGCCGTCCCTTTGCCGACCATCCCAGTCCCCAGGCGCGCCCGAGCCCTTGCCGGCGACGCGGTCGAACCGTCTTGCAGGTTGAGCTCCTGGAGGACCGTCGTACCCCCGCTAGCCTCACCAGTGCCTTCATCGCGCAGGCCTACCAGGATATGTTCCAAAGGTCGGTCGATCCCTCGGGACAATCGACCTGGGGTGGCTTGGTGGACGGGGGAGCGACACGCTCGTTAGCGGTGGTCGGCATCGAGACGGCTACATCCCAGGAGTATTGGATCGACCAGACGCAACACCTTTACAGCCTTCTCCTCAAGCGCACGGCCGACCCGCAAGGGCAGAATCTCTCTGCCGCTTTTCTGGCCGGCGGCGGCAGTATCGAGCAACTGGCGGCGACGATCGCCGGGTCCCCGGAGTATTTCCAGGATCGGGCCGGCAGCACCAACGACGGCTTCTTGACCGCGCTCTACCAGGATGCCCTGGGACGACCCGTCGATGCCAGTGGCCAGGCGGCTTTTGACCAGGCCCTGACGGCGGGGCTGAGCCGCACCCAGGCCGCCCTGCTGCTCTTTCAAAGTCAGGAATACCGGACCGATCTCGTGCAGAGCTTGTATCAGCAATTCTTGCATCGCGCCGCGGACCCGGGCGGCCTGTCCGCTATGCTGAGCGCCCTTCAGAACGGCGCCAGCGACGCCCAGGTTGTTGCCGTCCTTGTGGGATCGGACGAATATTTTGCCCATCTCGGGGCGACGGCCACGACCCTGGTGTCCTCAGCCAATCCGTCCGTTTTCGGTCAGTCGGTAACTTTTACAGCGACCGTCGCTCCCACAGCGGCGGCAGCCGGCACGCCGACCGGCACGGTGACCTTCACCGACCAGGCCACCGGCGCTGCCCTCGGCAGCGGCACCCTCGACGCCAACGGCCTGGCCACCTTCAGTGCTACCACTCTCTCGGTGGGCTCGCACACCATTGCCGCGAGCTATGGCGGCGACGCCAGCTTTGCCACCAGCACCGGGTCGCTGAGCCAGGTCGTCAACCAGGCGGCCACGGCCACTTCCCTGGTGTCGTCTGCCAACCCGTCCGTGTCGGGCCAGGCGGTGACTTTCACGGCGACCGTCACAGCCACGGCCCCCGGCGCCGGCATGCCGACCGGCTCCGTAAGCTTCACCGATCAAACCAACAGCGCCACTCTGGGCAGCGCCACGCTCAACGCCAATGGCCAGGCGACCTTCAGCAGCGCTGCCCTGGCCGTCGGCGACCATACCATTGTGGCCAACTATGTCGGCAACACCAACTTCACGGCCAGCACAGGCTCCGTCGCGCAAACAGTTAACCAGGCGAGCACCAGCGTCGTCCTGGTTTCCTCCGTCAATCCCTCAACGTCAGGCCAATCGGTGACCTTCACGGCGACCGTCTCTGCCGCCGCGCCCGGGGCCGGCACACCGACCGGCATGGTAACCTTCACGGATCAGACCGCGGGCACAACCTTGGGCGCCGTCAGCCTGGACAGCAGCGGTCAGGCTGCCTTCAACACGGCAAGCCTGAGCGTCGGAACGCATACGATCCTCGCCGGCTATGCAGGAGACAGCAATTTTGCGGCCGGGAGCGCGTCTCTCGAGCAGACGGTTTCATAATTCTCGCCTGCAGCCCGTATTTTGAAGCGCCAGGCGTATCCTTTGGTAAAATACGACAATGCATCGTTTCCTTCACGCGAAGGAGAACCCATGATTGGTGAAATTACCATCGTCGATCACGGCCGTGGCCCGCAGCTTTCGACGTGCCGCATTACGGTCCTTGACCTGGTGCCCTACTTCCAAAAAGGCTCCGCTTATGAGGAGATCATCCGCTGGATTCCCACACTGTCGCGGGAGGAAATTGCGGTTGTCGAATGGTTTTACCTGGACCACCAAGAGGAATTCGATGAGAAGGACCGTCGGGCGCGCGAGCGGCGTGAAGAGCAAATTCGCCTGCAACGCTTGAAGTTTCCTGAAGCCAACGGCACCAGGGAAGAACGCCTGGGGCGATTGCGGCAACTTCTTGAAAAGCGCCGCCAGGAGAAAAGGCTTGAAGGGGATCCTGGCTGATAACAATGTGATCGGCCAGGTCGCGTATCTGGTTCAGCTAATGCAAGCGGAACCGTGGTCCGATTTCTGGAATGAATTGGGCCTGACCCTGCGCCGCTTTGACGAAGTTGGCCTGGCTCCCACAGCAAGCGACGTGGAGATCTGGTACGACGCCTTTCGCTTCGGCATCCAGATGGATCCGAAAATCCCCATGACCGCTCAACAGCGCGCCTATACCTCGCCTATCTGGTATACGCCGGGGAAATAGAGCAGAAAGCTCGGTCTGGGGTCTGCCGCCGCCTGGCCATCGACTGCCGCCTTGGCAAGGCTGCAGAGCCGCGACCGGGACATGCAAGCCAAGCGCCAGCGGCTGCTGTTCGCAAACCGCGAGACAGACGCCGTTAGGCCCGCATAATTCACGCTGTCCCCTCAAGTCTTCTCCGGCCAGCAACTGTGTCGGCCAATCAGGCTGCTCTTTCGGGGTGCGCTGCGTAGTAGGCGGCAATTTGCTTTTCGATTTTTCGAATCATCATTTTGACGCTTTCCGCTTCATCGGCGCGGGTGTCGGCGTCTCCCGTCGTGTCTGCCTTGATGCGATCACTGAGCTGGTACATCCTGGCAATGCTCTCGTACGCCTGGCGCAGGTCCAGCTCGCTGTCGAGGGTCATTTCAAGCTCCTTTCACTTCTCCGCGCAGGTCAAGGGTTCCGCGCTTTCAGCTTGTCCGGGTCCAGCATGATAACATGCTCTCGCGGGTCATTGCCTCTGCCGTTCGAGCTTGATGTCGCCAAGGCTCGTCTTGCTACCTGGCTTTGGGGTGACCTCCTTGCTGATCTCTCTGCCGACGTAAGGGCCGCGGTCGACATGGAGGTAGTATTCAGTGCCGGGCATGAGGGTGGTACTAAACCTGCCCTGAGCGTCGGTCTCAACTTGCCGAACCGTTTTGCCGCTACCACTCGCAGTCACATTCACAGATAAGCGCGCGAGCGGGTCGCCCAGGGTAGTCAGCAGCCGGCCAGTAACTTCACCAAGCGGCTGCAACTGGACAGTCAACTTGCGGTCCTTCACGCTGGCAAACTTCACGAGCAGAGCACGGCCGAGCTGCCGTTCTTCATCGAGCACGAAAAGAGTACGCTCTTCATCCACCGTAAAGCCAACCGCGTCGAAAGAGGGCTGGCTGATGCGCTCGTGGTACCAGCCGACGTAGTTTTCCGGAACATGGCCACGAACCTGGAACGGCCCACGCGCCACGTTTCCGTCCGGGTCGGAAATCGTCACCTTCAGCGTCTCACCCTTGTCGATCTGCAGGTCGCAGGTCACGCTCTGGGCGCCTTCAGACACGTCGACTTCTTTCACCACATTGGTGCCGTGGCGATAGGGCGCTTGCTGGTAGAGTCGAAGAAAGGGTGGGAGGCGGGTTTTCTTATCCTCTTTAAACACAGGAATCTCGTCAAAACCGATACCCTTTCGATAGCCGTCGATCATGCACCAGGCGCCAACGATTGCCTTGCCGGGGACCGCAACCACACGGTAGCTCCCGTCGGGCCTTGTCTCGTAGCGACTCTGATAGCCATCGAGCGTGCCCGTTCCACCGCTTCGGTGGAACTCCGGCAGGGGGAACGTATGCGGGTTGTCGAGGTACGTCGTATAGATCATGCGCGACGGCAAGGGCTGACCGCTTACCTTGTCGGTCACCCTGCCGGTGACCCACACGCCGCGGTGCAGCTCGAGGTCGATCGTTACAGGGGCGAACCCCGATTTGTCCGCTACCTGGGCCTCACGCATGAAATAGGGCTGGTCATCGTTCGGCACAGCGATGATTTGGTTCCCGTCGCCCTTCGGAAAGCCGTCCAACCTGTAGCGGCCCTGCTCATCGGTGACACACTTGAGGATGCCCTGCGGGTCATATCCCTGGAAAGGACCCGCAAAGCGCAGGCTTTGCATGGTGACCCTGGCCATCGGCTTGCCGGTTGCGGCATCCTTGATCGTGCCTTGAACCGTGCGGCCGGGGGCGGCCGCGTATTCGAACCTGGCACCGTAGGTGATGAACTTGGAAGAAGTGCCTATGGGCTGATCGATAACCTGTGTTTGGGACGTCATGATTTTCGTGGCCGCTTGCACGCGTGTGTGGCCGATCTTTTCTCCTTGAAGGTCGAGAGAGACCTTGCGATCCCTGCCGATTCCGCGAATGCGAAAGCGGCCGTCCCGACCGGTCACGACGGGTGCCGCATCGCCGATGGATAGGAACGGCAGCCAGAGGGTGAGATTGGCCGCATAGCCTTCCGGATCTTTCTCGTAGGCCGCCTTGAATTCCTTATCATCCACCGGCCCGATGGAAGTGACCAGGACACGAACGCCCGCAACCGGTTGACCCTCCAGGTTCACGATCCGGCCATCGATGGGAACATCATCGGGAAGCAATTGGAGCACCACGTCCCCATTCGCATCGGTTTTGTTCCAACGAGAGAACGCGACGCCGAAGCCCTCGTGACTGGCAATGATCTGCGTGTACTTCCAGCGATCGGCTCCCGGAGACCCGCCGCCCGTGCTGAAAGGCGAGACCTGCGCTTTGCGGAAAGAGATTGCAAATGTCCCGTCATTATCCGTGTTGATGCTGACAACCGGCTGGCGCGCCAGACGGGTCTCCCAGAACGTGGGCGACGGCACGGTCACTCTCGCTCCCGCAATAGGTTTTCCAGCAGGGTCGAGCACGCGCCCGTGCACTCGGATTACGTCGGCGTCTTTGGAAATCACTGCCGCCGGCTCGGTGCGGCGCGTTGCCGCCGGGCGCTCGTCCCGGGCTTTCGACTCCCCTGTCATGGCCGGAGTGGGTGGAGCAAGCGTCATCATCTCCATCGAACCAACGGCGAGCCTCTGTCGGGCCATTGTTACGCCAGTCGCCAGGACCCCGACTGCCAGTAAGAGACCGGCGGCAGTCTTGGCCCTGGCAAAGAACATGGCTCGGCCCACTCTTCGCGCCAACGCGGCAACCTTCGGAGAAATTGTTCCCGCGGCTTTGCCACCGGCGCCGGCCAGGAGAATGGCATAGAGGTTGGAGCTGGTCATAAGGCCAGGCAGCGCTTTGCCGGTGCCCTCGGCTACGGCCAGAGCCGCCAGGAGACCAGATAGCTCTATTCCGCGGCGAGCCAGTCGCTGTCGCAGCCTCTGGCGTGCCCGAGTTAGCCGGCTCGACAGGGTCCCCGGCGGAATGCCAATGTCGGCGGCAGCTTCGACTCCGGTCTTATTCTCCAGGACACAAACAACGAATGCCTCCCGCAACAGCCTGGGGAGTCGCTGAATCTCCTCGTCTAGGACGACTTGCACGTCATCCCACGATGGCCCGTTGGTAGCCGTCGGCTGCTTAGCCCTTATTTGAGCTTCGCGGTTCCGTCGTCGTGCCGCGGTTCGCTTTGCATGCAAGGCCGTTCGATAAGCCACTCCGTGTAACCATTCGGCCAATCGGTGGGGCTTCCGAAGTGACCGGGAGTTCTGCGCAAGCACAAGGAACACTGCCTGGAAAGCGTCTTCCGCGTCCTGTTCATGGCCCAATGCCCGGCGACAAACGCGCAGAACCATCGGTCCATGGCGAGAGACCAGCGCTGCAAATGCCGTTTCGTCACGGCCCGAAGAGAATTCGTCCAAAAGCTCCTGGTCCGTTCGCGCTGGCGCGCTGGGGCCGGCTGCTACCGTGTGGACGTATCGAAGCACGCTGTCCAACTGTACTGTGGGCATGGTCAACCCTCTCCCTTGCGTAATCTACCTAGGTATAGTGCCCGCTGACCAGAAAAATCCTGCATGAGGTTCAGCGGCGGCTCGTTTTTCAGTCAAAAAGCGCATTCGGGCGTCAGAGAATTGCTCGACCGGCAGGATCAAACGGGCAAACTATCGCGCAAAGAACGACGCGAGGCCACAGCGCTGACCGCTCTCGTCGATCTCCTATCTCCGATGTGGCTGCGGGCCAAACTGGCTGCCAAGAACCACGCTCATGAGTGAGCGCCTGCCCGCCGCGCTGATCAAGCTCGTCCGCGGGCGCGCTCGTCATATCTGCGAATACTGTCATCTGCCGCAACGATCGCAGGAAGCCGTGTTTCACGTGGATCACATTCAGCCGCGCGTCGCGGACGGACCTACGCGTGCTGAAAACTTGCCCTGGGACCGGAACAGGCGCAAGTTTCAGCCTCCTTTTGCGTTCACGGGCGCTACGGATAACTTTGAAACAGGGCAACTTTCGCAAAAACCCGCGTGCCGTTTTTGTAGCTGGCGGGCAATACAAGGTAGGAACGAACGAACCATCTCTGCGCACGTTTGCTAAAGGGTGCGTCATGGCTGGAGGCTCCGAAACGCTGGCCCGTTACATCCGTCAATTGGTAATTCGGCCGCAACGGGACGAAGCCAGTGACGCGGTGCTGCTGGGGCGATTCATCGCGGCCAGGGACGAGCGGGCGTTCGCTGTGCTGGTGCAGCGGCATGGTCCGCTGGTGCTGCACGTATGCCAGCGCGTTCTGGGAAACATCCACGATGCCGAGGATGCCTTCCAGGCCACCTTTCTGGTCCTCGCGCGCAAGGCTGGCACGATACGTCCGCGCCGGGCAATCGCCGCCTGGTTGCATGGGGTCGCTCATCGCGTGGCGCTCAAGTGCCGATCGGCCAGGGCACGCCGGTCCCGCGACGCACGCCTCGGCGAGGACCCGCTGGACCCGCATCGCGATCCACTCGCCGAGCTGTCGGTGCGCGAACTGCTCGGCGTGGTGGATGAGGAGGTGCGGCGTCTGCCGCGCGTGTACCGGCTGCCCGTGATCTTGTGCTGCCTGGAAGGTTGCAGCCAGGAAGAAGCGGCCCAGCAATTGGGTTGGACGCCAGGATCGGTCAAGGGTCGTTTGGAACGAGGCCGGGTCCGGCTGCATAAGCAACTGGTTCAGCGAGGCCTGACGCTGACTTCCCTCCTCTCGGCTGCCGCGGTGTCGCGCGGCGACACTTCGGCGGCTATTATTGCACGATCGCTCCCTGCGACGCTTGAGGGAGCATTGGCCTTCGCATCGCATGACAGGGCAGCGCTAGGCGGTATCTCATCCGGCGCCGCTGCTTTGGCCAGGGGCATGCTGAAGACCATGGCCCTGGCCAAGCTTAAGATCGCGGCGGCGCTAACCCTGGCGGTCTGCCTGTTGGCGACAGGATTCTGGATCCACGGCGCCGCCCAGTCTTCCAGGACTGCTCCTAGAGTTGGCGACTTTCTTTTTCCTCCCTCGAAGCCGGCTGGTGCGGCGGTTTCCGCAGAGAGGGGGCCTGTATCGGCGCGGGAGGAGGCCGGCGTCCCAATCGAGGTAAAGGGACGCGTTCTCAACCCGGAGGGCCAGCCGCTCGCCGGGGCCGAGATCTACGTCGGCTATTCGTCCCATCAATTTGGCGTCTATTCCGCTGAGCGGCAAATGGCTTATGCTCTCCGGGCAACCAGCGGCGCTGATGGAAGGTTCCGCTTCACCTTCGCCAGGACCGACCTGGACGAACGCTGGTTAGACGATTCGCGGCCTGCCGTGATCGCGGTGGCCGACGGCTACGGACCGGACTGGGCAGATGTCCGCGAGCCCGGCGATGACGCGGAACTGAGCCTGAAACTGGTTCACGACCTCCCTGTCAACGGGAGAATCCTTGATGAGCAGCAGCAGCCTGTCGCCGGCGTCAGCGTTCTGGTATGGGAAATTCGCAGCAATCCGCCGGAAGAGTTGACGCGCTACCTTCAGGGACACTCCACCTGGTCGGACAGGAGTTGGAGAGGCGGGCTGCCTGGAAAGCCGCCGCTCACGGTCACGGCCGGCGACGGTCGCTTCCAGTTGGCCGGCATTGGCCGCGACCGCGAGGTGATGCTGTTCCTGGAGGGACCTGCTGTCCAGGGCATCCTGCTCTCGGCAGTGACTCGACCGCCGCCGGCGGTCCGCGCGCCCATGCCCATCCAGTTCGCAACTTTCGATTACGTCGCCCCTGCCCCGCGGAGCATTCGGGGCATGGTGCGCGACCGGGCTAGCAGCCGGCCGGTGCCAGGTGTCAAGGTAAGTGTCAAGGACACCATGCACGCGGCGCTCACGGGCAATGACGGCGCTTATGAGATCCGCGTCGCGCGACCGCTGCCTGGCTGGATCCTGACGGCTCAACCGGGGCCGGGCCAACCTTACTTTGCAGCCACGGGCCGGCTGCCGCAAAAGCTTGGACTCGATGCCGTCAGCGTCGATTTCGACTTGATGGCCGGCATCCCCGTGTCGGGACGAATCACGGAGCAGACCACGCACAAGCCTCCCAGGACAGCCGTCGTGGAGTATTACCCCCTTTCCCCCAATCCCTACGCCTCAGGGCTTTCCACCTTGTGCAACATGGCCGCCTCTTCCAGCCCTGTCCAGGCCGACGGCTCCTATTCCCTGGTGGCCCTGCCGGGGCCAGGCGCGGTATGCGTCGCTTCTCGTCCGCGGGATTGGTACGCGGTCGCCAGCCTCGATCAGAAGGATTTAGCCGGCTTGTTCCACAACCACAGGGACGCTGGCCGCGCGCAGAGTCTGCAGCGCAGTGGCGGGGTCGCCGGAGCCATGCTCCCTGTGAATAAGTGCAACGCCATTGCGTTGATTAATCCCGAAGAGGGGGCGAAGTCGCTCGCCCTTGATCTCCGGTTGCAACCGGCGCGCGCGTTGCGGGGCAGAGTCATGGGACCCGACGGCAAACCGCTCTGCGGCGTAACGGTCCGGGGCCTGAGCGCGATCCCTGATGACGAGGTGCTCGAAGGCGCCTCGTTCGCGGTTATGGGACTGAACCCGCTCCGGACGCGCGATTTGGTCTTCCTGCACAGAGACAAGGCCCTGGGCAAGTCTCTGAGCATCCGCGGCGACGAGCCCCAACCGCTCACGGTCCAGCTCGAGCCCTGTGGCGTGATCATCGGCCGCATGGTGGACAGGGGAGGCAATCCGGTGCCGGACCTGATTGTTTGCCTTGGCCGTAAAGACGGCTCCGTCGTAGCGGAGACGGATCGCGAGGGACGATTTCGCGCGCCGGTGCTCCCCGGGCAAGAACACTGGCTGGGACTGCTTAGCCAACGTCGTTTGCTCAGGCAAGTAGGCGCGCTGGAAGTGGAATCGGGTAAGACCAGGGACCTGGGAAACCTGCCGCTGGGAGATTGAGCGCAAGGGATTAAAGGAGATCATAAACTCCCAGAAGAAGAGGTCATCATGTGGCGCATGGCTGTAATCGTTGTGTGTGGCACATTCCTGATCGGCGCCTTTGCCGGCCATACCCTGTTCCGTCAAGACGTGATCAGCACACGCACCTTCACGAACCCGCATCAACTGGCGGCTGAGCTCGAAGCTCATGGCTTGATCCTGCACTATGTCGAGGATGGCACCTGCAACGCCTACCTCTCCACTTCTGTCAAATCACTCGACCAGCTTCTGGCTCTTAAGGCCTCTCCTGAGTATGCCCACGAGTGGAAAGGGGTCGTGATATTTAAGCGAACGTGTCCTGCCCTGGGCATGGTTACTTCCGACTGGGGAGACTTTCATTGGTGGGCGAGCGATTATCTTGTGGTCTACGGCGACCCCGAGCTGGTGCAACGGATCAAAAAGATACGTCCGAATGAATGACCAACGGAGGCTCCCGCATTTCGGCGTAAAAAAGGCGTGAAGCGTCTGCGAGGTGCCTTTGTGCGGAACCGAGAAGAGTGCGCGCGTGGGTCGCCATCTTGAGGCGCTCCAAGGCAACGGGAACTCAGTCCGTGCAAGCCGATGGCCGTATCGGCGCGGACGGCCGCCCTCTAGCTCTTGTCGCGTTTGAATACGATCGAAACCGGTTGCGGGGCCTGCTTCTTCAACTGCTTCTTTTGCTCGCCCTGCGGCGGAGCGGCGGCCGGGGCCTGCTCCAGTTTTAGGATGAATTCATCCGCGTCCCGGAAGAGCATCTTGCCCCGAAGTTGTTTACTGTCGGTGCTGAAGTGAAATTGCATAGCGTCGCCGTCGGCCGATTCGACCTCCCATGTGCCATCGGAATCCGGAGGCAAGCCGAACACACTCGTTTCGCCGCTAAAGAAGATAAGGCCGCCTTTGCGGAGGTCGAGTTCCACCGCCATCGTGGCTTCGGCCACCTTTTGGCCCAGGAACCGGGCAACTCCCCTCGCCAGCGGGTTTACCTCTTTCCCCTTTGCTGCCTCATCCACCATCTGATCGACCGCCTCCTTCGCGGCCGGCGCACCTCTCCACTTACCGATCAGCCTTTCTTCCGGTGTCGGACTGGAACAGCCGATCTGCAGAAACAGCACGAAGACAAGGGCCGCCCAGAGCCAACTCCGAGAACGCATCAAAGGACTCCCAAAGCAAAGTGCTTTAGCTCAGACTGTAATGTAGGTGTGTGCGCAGGGAGGGGTCCGGTTTATTTTGCCCGGGGAGAGGGCAATTGTGCGCCTTCCTGACTGTGAACTTGCCTCAAATATACCTTACCTTCGCCGTTTCGCAAATTGGCAGCATCTCGCGCGACTTTTACTTCGCCGAGCTAGCTAGCGGCGCTTGGCCTGCGGCCGGCCCGAAACGCGCAGACAACACCACGTCCCGCCCCGTCGCTTTGATTCAAGAGCGACGCTTCGACTCACGCAGGGCCAGGTAGAATTCATTTTCTATTTTGGCCGCCGTCAGGCGGGCCGCAGCACGAAAGGCTCTTTTCGCGCCGGCATGGTCCCCAAGCTGAAGCCGGCGCACGCCGATGCAGAACTCCGCCTGACACAATTCTCTCTCATGAAGAACGGGGATCTGTGGCTCAACTTCGGATCGGAGCTCCGCCTCGGTGATTTGGCCGAGCAAGAACTTGGCAATGGGGCCTGGCCAGTTTTCGATCCAGCCGTTCTTGGATCTTACCTTTTCTTTCAAGAGGCGGCGAGCAGGTTTAAGGAGTTCGTCTTGCCCCAGGCGGACGGCAGCGAACCAGAGAAGGCACGGGCTTTCCACACCCCCGGCAGCATCCGTGTACTGAACCTTGCCCCGTTCATGACCGTGCACGAGATCGCGCCACGTAGAAGCTGCCTCTGACTCTCGTCCAGCGAGCCATTGGGCAACACCGATAGACTGGAGATAGTCATCGTGCGTGGTAATTTCCATTGCGTCCGCTGCGCGGAAGTCTGCCAGGGCCTTGTCGTATTCGCCCAGGTTCAGGTACGCTAAAGCGCGGTTGCAGTAGTTCGGCCCGGACTTGTCCCGGCGTAAGCGTGATGTGTAGGCGCGGACAGCCTGCTCGTACTGCCCGGACTCGATTAGATTCCAGGGATCGTTTCGACGACCGTATTTCGGCGCTGCCGGCTTGTTGTCGAACACGTCGGCAACGATACAGTCGATGACTTTGCCCTTCCGAACCAGCTTGACGCCCCGGTGGCGCCTGTTCATCGCCTTGAGCTTGAATTCCCACAATTCATCGCCGCTCCGCATTTGTACCTTCAGTTTGTTCCACTCCGGGTTGAGGAAACCGAAAGGAACGGTCTGATCCACCTCCTTCACACGGATTGCAAACCCGGCTTCCGCCTCCGCGACTGTCAACCGGCGCGTGAGAGAGTCGGTGCCGAAGAACAACCGCTTCAAGAAATCAGGCGTCTTGGCTGCCATGAGGTGCTAACTGGCTCGTTAGCGTCTCCTATCCAGTGGAGCCCTGCTCAACGCATGCCCCGAGGGGCCTGGCCTCAACCTTGGTCTCGGCCAGTACGGAGCCGCCCCGCATTGTAACCACTTCTGCCGAACTCCAGATTGTCTGTTTTCTGTCGCATCGGCGTCTTACTTGGTTTTCGGTGGTCGCCGCCTGGGTGCTCGCTTCGCCACAACTCCGACTCGTCGCTCTGGTGGAGGAAGACAATGCCGTGCAGTTCATTGCCCCTAGAAAGGCCCGGCCCGCACGGGCCACTTTTTCCGGGCGCGGTCCCGGAAAAAGCGTGGTTTCCTGGACACCTAAAAGTTCAGGTTCTGCTCGCGTTTTTTCTTCAAAGCTCGTAGAGGTCAACCGGTGTTGCTTCTGTCAAGAGCAATCTGCCGGCTCAGCCGGCTTTTTTCGGAAATTCTCCAAGACCGCCATAGACCGCCAAGTCAATTTGGCGGACGGATTAATGAGAATTCTCATTGCCAAAGCCCCCTTGCATGGCAAACTCGTTTTTTTCGGACGCAACTTCCACTTCGGTGGGCCAGTGTGGCGCCAAATTGAGTTTTACCAACCGTGGCAAACTCAATAGCAAAGTGGGCAGACTCATTTTGCGTTTCTTGGAATGAAGACCTTGGACGTTCGGTAAGCGAGGTAGCTCCTAGAAGCTCTTCTGCACGGCCGCGCGCATCTTCTCCAACCCTGTTCGAGCCACCTGAAGGGCATCTTGCTTCCAGTAATCCCGGTTGAAAAGCTCCAGCGACAGCGCCCCACGAAAGCCGATGTCGCGCAGGTCACGCAAAATGGCTTTGAGCGGAGCAACCCCGTCCCCAGGATAAACGCGCTGGGCGTCCGAAATGGACTCGCGCGGGGGCTTGGCGGGGTAATCGTTGAAGTGCAACACATGCATGGCCATGCCGTTGAACAGCCGCAAACCGCTCAGGCTTGAGCCGCCCTTGTAAAGGTGATAGACATCGGCCAGGACACAGGCCTGCGGATGGCCGCTTTCCATGGCGACCAGAGCCGCCTCGCCCAGCCGGCCCAGGGTTTGCGAGAAGCCCCAGACCTCGACCTGCGGAATCACGCCGAATTGTTCGCCGATATCCACCAGGGCACGGTAGCGTTCGGCGGCCTGGAGCAGATTCATGTTGGTTTGCTTGGTGGCGCCGGCAGGCGGCGCGGCAAGGCGCTTGCCGCCGATGTGCTGCACCATCTCCATGCTGCGCCGCGCCTGCTCCAGGGCCTTCTTGCGGCGGGCCTTGTCGTCCACGATCCACTCGAAGAAATCGATGGCGCCCTCCACCTTCAGGCCACGGTCCTGAATGCGGCGGCCTAGCTCCTTGAGATTGCCGCCCTGCTTCATGTAGCGGTCCAGCTCGTTGAGCCAGGGCTCGATCCCTTGATAGCCCGCCTTGGCCGTGATCTCGACCAACTCCACCACATCGAGCTTCTGACCCATCAGCGTGCTGGTGTTCAAGCAGTAGCGGAAGGGTTCCTTGCTGTCGCTCTCGGCGGCTGCTGCTTGCGTCGCGGGCAGGGAGGCAGCCGCCAGTCCCACCCCTGAGGCGACGGAACCTTTCAGCAACCATTCACGCCTGGTGCACTTCTTTTTCACCGATAATGCCCTCGGGCTGGTTCACTCCGGTTCCCCATCGTTGCGTAGTGTCTCAGTATGTCGGCTTTCGCTCCGCGAAAGCGTCCTTTCGCGGAGCGAAAGGCGACAATACGGCAAGGCGAGACCCTAGCCATCTTCGGGCAGGGGTGTCGCTCCCGGCGGCGGCGTGCCTTTGCCGGCGCGGATGTAGGCGGCCCGCCGGCGCTCGTATTCGGCAGGCGTCAGGCTCTCCAGGTCCGTAACGCCGCCTGACACAGCCTGCTCATGCAATTGCCTCAAAAACGGAATGCACCAGCCGCAGCCCGTGCCGGCGCCGCCGCACTCGGAGAGCTGACTGGCCACCCTGGGACGGTTCAAACGAACGAAGTTGACGAGCTTGCGGCGCGAAACGTGGAAGCAGTAGCAGACTTTCGCGTCCTGATCCATCACCTGGCCCTCTGGGATGACCATTCCATGATACTTCTACATTGAATATTCAGTATTCAATATTCAGTATTTTCGGATTTCGGCCGGTCGGCCGCAGCAAGGATTCAAGCAAATGTAGAATATTGAATACTGAATATTGAATGTAGAAGTCGGAGACGCCAAGCATGGAGCAGCCGATCATCCTGTGTGGCCTGGGGCGCGTCGGCTGGCGCGTTCTCGAATATCTCCAGGCGGCCGGCTTGCCGACGGTGGTGATCGATGTCAACTGCCCGCCCCAGGACCCGCGCTTGAAGCAAGCGCGCCTTGTGCGCGGCGACATCCGCCAGATGGATATCCTCGAGCAAGCTGGTGTCCGCCAGGCCGGCGGCGTGCTTATCATGACCAAGGACGATCTGACGAACATCGGTGCGGCCCTGGCGGTCAGGCATCTGAATGCAGACGTGCGCATCGTCATGCGGCTGTTCAACGACAACCTGGTCACCCGCCTGGGCAAGGCGTTTCACAACATCTTCGCTCTCAGCACTTCCAGTTTGACGGCGCCACTCTTTGCCCTGACCGCGCTCACCGGGCAGGCGCTAGGCAGCATCCGGCTGGAAGGAGTTACCGACGGCTTGCGGCAAGTGGCCGAGTTGTCCGTTGCGGTGGGCTCCGATCATGTCGGCCTTTCCGTGGCGGAGCTGGCCGGCAAATTCAATCTGCAGGCGCTGGCGCACCGGAGCGCGGACGGCAAGGACCGATTTCTTCTTGCGGTCGATCCCGAGGCGCGCCTGAGTCCCGGCGACCGCCTGATCCTGTGCGGGCAGCCTTATGAAATCGCTGCCATTCTCGAAGGCGATGACCCTAGCCTGGCCCACGTCCGCTGGGCCGGCTGGTTGCGGCGCATGGGCCGGGTAGCCTGGCGGACCATTGCCGATGTGGATGTTTCCGTCAAGGTTTGCACCAGCGTGCTGCTGGGCGTCATCCTGTTCAGCACGCTGCTTTTGAGTTTCAGCTTGACCACTCTGCCCTTGCACCGTGCCTTCTACCGCACCATCAGCCTGATGGCCACCGCCGCCGACATGCACGCGGACGATCCGGGGGCGCGTTGGTTCACCATCTTTGCGAGCATGCTACGCCTGCTCGGCGCCGCCCTGGTGGCGGCGTTCACCGCCATTGTCACGAACTACCTGCTACGCGCCCGCCTCGCTGGAGCGCTCGAATTCCGTCGCATCCCCGATAGCGGCCACGTGATTGTCTGCGGTCTTGGCAATGTCGGCTTCCGCATTGTCGAAGAGTTGCTCCGTTGCGCGGAGCGCGTGGTGGTCATCGAGCAGGACAAGGACAGTCGCTTCGTCGCCACGGCGCGGCGCCTGGGCGTGCCGGTGCTGATCGGCGACGCCACGCTCAGCGCCGTGCTGCACCAGGCTCATGCCGTGCACGCCCGCGCCGTGATCGCGGCGACGAGCGATGACCTGCTCAACCTGGAAATGGCCCTCATGGTGCGCGACCTGAAGTCGAACCAGCGCGTGGTCCTGAACATGACCGATCCCCAGCTCGCGCAGATGCTGCGCGAATCCGCCAACGTGCGCCTGGCACTGTCGATTCCGGCGCTGGCGGCGCCTGCTTTTGTGGCCGCTCTTTTCGGCGATCGGGTGCAGAGCATATTCCTGGTCGACGGCAAAATGATGGCCGCCGTTGACATGCTCGTGCCGGCCGAAGACGCCTCTCTTGCCGGACAAAGCGTGCACGCGGTGGCGGAAGCCTATGGGCTGTTGCCGGTCGCCGTCATAGATTGCCACGGCAAGCTGGAACCCAGGCCGATGGCGGCAAAACTGGAGCCCGGCTGCCGGCTCTTGGGCATCAGCATGCTGCCCGACCTGGAACGCTTGCTGCGCCGCGAGGCGATGAAGCAGTAAATGGAAAACGGCGGAACGCCGCGGCGTCCAGCCGCCTTCGCGAGAGTCGTATTGGACTGCTATTTGCCCTTCGCGCCGATCTTTTCCAGGGCCACGCGCACCGACTCGCGGATAGCCGGGTCGGGATTTTGTTCGAGACGCTTGAGGGCGTTGTAGGCATTGGAAGCAGCAGGACCAATATTGCCCAGCGCCTGAACAGTTAACAGAATCATCTGGGGTTCAAGGTCTCCCAGGGCATCGATCAGTTCGGGCACCTGGGACTTGGCTTTCTCGCCGACGAAACCAATGGCGCGGGCCGCCATGGTGCGCGTTTGCAGCTCTGGATCGCGAAGCAGCTTACCAATCGGCAGCAGCTCCTTGTCGATGTACTTCTGAGTCCTGGGATTGTTGGGGTCCTGTATGCGCATCAGGGCCACACTCGCCAATATGGCGACGCGCTTGTGCTTATCCTTTTGTAAGGTCGTCAGAATGCCTTGCAAGGTGTTAAAGTCCGCCGGCTTGCCCGGCGTGCCAAAATTGATCAAGGAAATGACTGCTTGCAGGCGCACTTCGACACAAGTATCCCGTGCCGCCCCGAGAAGAGCGTGGAAGGCATTCAAATCGAAGCCGGTGCCCGCGGGGTCGAATCCTGCGTGGCCGAGAGCACCCACGGCAGCGGCGCGAATTTCCCAGCACGACGTGTCTTTCGTCGCCGTGATCAACTGGGGAATGGCGTCGTAGGCGTCGCCTTTCGGAAGCCTACCGAGCGCTGATGCGGCCTGAAAGCGAACGATCCCCTGGTTATCGGATAAGCGGCCCTTGAGCGCATTGATGCCGTTCTGGCGGTCCCTCGCTTCCATGCCGATGAAACCCAGCGTAATGATGGCGTTCACGCGCAGGCTCATGTCCTTATCGGTAATCGCCTTGATGACGTCGGGCGAAGCCTCTCGAGCCTCCGGGCCGTATACCTTCAAAGCGGCAATCGCGCGCTCGCGAATGCTGGGATCCTTCTCCTTAAGGTCCTTCATCCATTCGAACATCGACTTGCCGTTGAGTCGTTCGGCACTGCGTTTCTTTTCGATCTCTTTCTTTTCCCCCTGCGCCTGAACAGGCAAGGCCGCGAGCATGACCAGCGCCGCAGCAAGCGCGCTGCCGAGCAAGAGACGCCGGCGAGCAAAACCGTTATTCGTGAGTTCATTAGAAATGCGCATGGAAAATTCCTATGAATGTGAGACTTCCCCCTTCTCAGGATAACATTGCAGCCAATCGCAAGGCAATGACGGAAATTGAAAAGATTACTTCGTCGGCGCCGCCAGGAGCCGGCCGAACGAGGGGGAAAGACGGAGATTTTCCGGTGGATTCGATTAATTTGCGGGTTCGTGCAGTGCGTTCTTGAACGGTGAAACCAACTCCGGTTTCGCCGGCCCTACGCTGCTGAGCAGCAAAGACTCACGCCAGGCAGGCAAAACCGTAACGTCCACCGCCTTGCCGTCGACCAGCAGCCAGTCGCCGGCGCCGCGGTAGCGATTGCCGCGCCCCTGCCAGGGAGATTCGTGCCGCCAGCAGTCCGGATCGATCAAGCCGGTGCAAGACAACAACCCCTGGTGGAAAGTAAATTCGCTTCCTTCTGAACGGATCTGCAAATGTTCTACTGGTCCCGCCACAGCCAGGACGCGCCCCGCTTCGATTCGGTCGCGTTCCAGGCGCAGCCGTGCCGAAGCAGGGCATGCCGCCAGCGCCGTCCACAAAGAGATTGCCGCGCCCCGGATATCGTTGACGGTTACACGCGTGTCGATGAGAGCAATCTCCGCCAAAGCCTCGCGATCGACCTCCAGGCAGACGGCCGATGCCCGCGCCTCCAGCAAACAGTCGCTCAGCTCCAGGCGCTTTACATGCCGGCAAACGATCGGCGCGCTCCCGTCCGTCGCAAGCAGGCGACAATGGGTCATCTGCAGCGAGCCGCCGTTACAGTAGACGAGATAGCTGGGCACAGCGGTTCTGCCCGAACGTGCCATGCGCTCCCAGCATAGTTCCAGCCCATCCAATCTCAGCGGGCGATCCGCCAGGAACATCGGTTGCCAGGTTGATTCGGAGTTTGCTGCGGCAATCTGCAAACGCGGATGAAAGCCTTCGCCCGCCTTGATGGTCAGCGCCTTGCCTTGCAGGTTCATTGGCGGCACGGTGAAGGGACCGTCACCGAGGATTGTCACCGTGTCGCCGTCCCGGGCGGTTGCAACCGCGGCATCCAGGCACGGGAAGCGTTTCTCCGGCATACTCTCCAGGCAAATATAATGGGAAGTCGCTTCTGCCGCCCAGGCCAGGCGAGGCCGCGCCGTGGCCTTGAACGGTTGGCGGGCGATCGCGGCGATCCCTAATCCAAGCAAGATCGCCACCGGCCACCAATATAGCGACCGTCCACCGCCTTTTCGCTTTGCCCCGGTCGATGCGGACATGTTGCCATGATCGCCACGCACCTGCATGCCGGCTTGGACCAGCGACGCATCTTCGAGGTCGGGAGTCGGCATCGTGAGCCCGTCGCCGGCCGGGTTGGTCCCGGCGCTGGCAGAAGAAGGCCCGAGCGCTACCTTGGCCTGGTAATCGCTTTGGCTGGACAGCCAGGCCCCGAGCGCATCCGCCAGTTGCGAGGGGACCTGATAACGGTCGTCGGGGCTCTTTGCCAGCAAGCGGTGAACGATGGCGGCCACCTCTTCGGGCACGTCGGGCCGCAATTCGTCCACAGGCGAGACCAGGTCAAACTGGTGCCGCAGAAGTTTCTCCGACCAGGTGCCGCCGGGAAATGGCGCCTGCCCCGTCAGCAGGTAATAGAAGCTGCAGCCGAGACTATACAGGTCGCTGCGGATATCCGCGGCCTGGCAGTCGCGGGCCTGCTCCGGGGCAATGTAATCCGGTGTGCCGGCAAAAGAAACATCCTCTCCGGACGGGTTCACGATCGGCATCGATGCGGACGGGGAACCCGCCAGGCGCGCCAGACCGAAGTCGAGAATCTTGACAAGGGGCGGCGCCAGCGGGCACTCGGATGACTTGGCTTTATTCCGCACCAGAAGATTGGCCGGCTTGATATCGCAATGAACCAGACCGTGTTCATGGGCGTGCTGCAAGCCGAGAGCAGCCTGACGAACATATTCGCACGCCTCAATAACGGGCAAAGGGCCGGTCTGCTTGACCCGCAGGCTCAGATCGATTCCTTCCACATACTCCATGACCAGAAAGTGCAGCCCGTTGGCCTCGGCGGCATCGTAGCAGGTGATGATGTTCGGATGCGAGAGGCGCGCGGCAAGCTCCACCTCATGATGAAAGCGCGCCGCGGCGCCGGCATCCCGCACCAGGTGGCCGGCCACGACCTTGAGCGCCACCACCCGCTTCATGACCGTGTGTTCGGCTTTGTAGACGTGCCCCATGCCGCCCGAGCCCAGGCGGTCGAGAAGGCGATACTGTCCCAGCAGCAACGAACCGCTCTCTCCGGCCAGTAGCTGCTCGGCCTGAAACTCCGTGAGCAGGCCGCGCTCCACCAACTCGGCGACCCAGGCGGGGCCGTCCCCGGCCTCGCGCGGTTTGACCGCCTTCAGGCTCTCCATTTGCTCGACGGAGAACAAGCGGCTGTCCGAAAGCGCAAGCAAGAATTCGTCCGCAGTCCTGGCAAGCGGCGCAGACAAGACCTTCTCCATTCCGACTGGCTCATCTGAGAGACGTCATTAGGAGAAATCGTCTTTTTCGGGGAAATAATTTGCTGCGAAGGCGTGCAAAAGCGAAATGTGCCGCTAACTTCGCGTCAGCGGGGCGGTTTGAGCGGACGGGGCAAACTGTACCAGGCGAGATTGCACGCCTCCAACTCCTCGGCATCGAGACGGACATCGGCCGCGCTCAAGCTCTCCTGGAGCTGTTCGGGCCGGCTGGCTCCGACTATGGCCGCCGTGACGCCAGGCTGTGCCAGCACCCATGCCACGGCTACTTGCACGAGTGACTTGCCGCGTGTCTCAAAGAAGCGCCGTAGATGCGCGACTGCCTCGAATTGCGCCTTTTGCCAGTAGCGGTCTCGGTAGAGGTCGCCGGTCCCTCCCAGGGTGAAGCGGGTTCCAGGCACAGGCGCATCCAGGGATTTGTACTTACCCGTGAGGAAGCCCCCGGCCAACGGGTTATAGGCGATCACCCCCAGTCCCTGATCCAGGCATAGCGGGAGCAGTTCGGCTTCTATTTCTCGGTACAGCAGGTTGTAGCGCGGCTGCACGCAATCGAACCGGGCCAGACCGTCCTGTGCGCTGATGCCGAGACTGAGGGCCACTTGCCAGGCGGGATAATTGGAGCAGCCGAGGTAACGCACCTTGCCGTGCCCCACCAGGTCATCGAGGGCGCGCAGGGTTTCGTCTATCGGCGTGTCGAGGTCCGGGGAATGGGTCTGGTAGAGATCGATGTAATCGGTGCGCAGGCGGCGCAGACTGTCTTCAACGGCCTTGAGGATATGCTTGCGTGAAAGCCCTTCATCATTCGGCCCGTGACCGACGCGCATGCGGCACTTGGTCGCCAGGACAAATTGCTCGCGACGGCCTTGCAGCCACTTGCCGACAATTTCCTCCGTCCTGCCGGCAGTCTCAGGCGTCGGCGGCACAGGATAGACATCCGCAGTATCAAGAAAGGTGACGCCGTGCTCGGCCGACTTGTTCATGATGGCAAAGGACGTCGGCTCATCGCACTGATGGCCAAATGTCATCGTGCCGAGACAGATTTCCGAGACCTTCAGGCCGGTCTTTCCCAGTCGGCGGATCTGCATGGATGGTCCTTGATCGATGCGCGTGGTGATAGCCAAGCAATCATAACAAGCTACATTATCATGATCCTGTCCAATTGCAAAAAGGGAGGCTCGCTTCATGAAACCGGCGGATCAGCAAAAGCTGCTTGCCGACGTCGAGGCATTCTGCGAGGCAATCAGGCCAATTGAAGAACTTTGCTACGTGGAGCATACCTTCAACAAGGAAGTGCTGCCGCTGGCCCGCAAACACAACTTGCTCGGCATGATTCTGCCGGCAGCGTATGGCGGCCGGGACGCCGACACCGTGACCTACGCGCGCGCCCTGGCGCGAATTGGGCAGGAAGGAACCGGCGTGCGCACTTTTTTCTCCGGTCAGATCTCGATCGGACAATATCCCATTCTCACCTGGGGCAACGAAGAACAGAAGCGGCGGTATTTGCCCGCTGCCGGGCGGGGCGACAAGATCTGTGCCTTCGGCTTGACGGAACCGGAGGCGGGCAGCAACCCGCTGGAAATGCAGATGACTTACGAGCGCCGCGGCGATCAATTTGTGCTGAACGGCGTCAAGTACCTGATCTCCAACGGCGGCATCGCGGATGTCATCGTCACCTTCGCCTACCCCAAGGGGCGCACCGGGCGGATTAGCGCCTTCATCGTCGATACCGGCGGGCCCGGCTTCGCCAAGGAAGATCTCACGGCCAAGATGGGCATGCCGACCGCCAACACCGCCATGTTTGAATTGACCGATTACGCCGTTCCCGCTGCGAACCTGCTCGGCCAGGAAGGGGAAGGATTCCGCATTGCCATGGGCACCCTCGTCAGCGGCCGGATCAGCGTGGCGGCCGGCTGTCTGGGCGTCATTGAAGATTGCCTCACGGAAGCGGTGAATTATGCGAAGGAACGCCAGCAACACGGTAAGCCCATCGCCAAGCACCAACTGGTGCAGGAGCACATTGCGGCCATCGAAATGGACCGCCTAGCCACGGAGTCGGTGGTCCTGCGGGCGGCGGAAGCCAAGGATGCCAGCAATGCCAACCCCACAAATGCCGACCTGAAGGGCCGCGCGGAATTACTCTCGGCCCAGGCCAAACTCTTTGCCGCCAACGCCGCCTGGGATGCGGCCGATCGCGCCGTCCAGGTGTTCGGTGGCCGCGGTTGGTCCACACTCTACCGGCCCGGCAGACATCTGCAGGATGTTCGCGTGTGCCGGATTTACGAGGGAACCGACGAGATCTTGAAGCTAAAGGTGGCCGCGGCAGTGCTTGGCAAGGAGTACGAAGCGTACAAATGAGCCAAAGAGGCAGGCTGTCAATGGCCCGCTTGGATTTGCTCGGTCAATGCCGCGAGCGCGGATGGCGCGAGCTCTTTCCTCATTCGCTCGACCAGCCAGCTCGAACACAACTTGGCCACCGATGTTTTCTGGGCCGCGGCAAGCGTCTGCAACTGCTGCCAATAGGTTCCTGGAACGCTAACGGACACTTGCTTGCTGTCGCTCTTTGCCGGGATTCTGTTGGTGTAAACAACCTTTTCCAGACGCGCTCTACCTGACTCCAAATTGAAAACTGCCTCAGCGCTTGGCTCCACGATGTAATTAAGTTGATATTCCGAGGAAAAGCCAGGTCTCAGTTTGTCCTGAAGGCCAGCTTCGGCAAGAAATTGCAAAAATTCTTCAGCGCTCGTGTCGGGCCCAGGCATCCAATCCTGGAAGGAAAAACCCTTGGGTAAAGGTTTGCCGCCGTTCTCTGTGGAAAGAACGATCATTGCCAGCAGAGAATGCCCCGTCTGCCTTCGGAATACCAATTGGAGCGGGCCGTACTTCCAAACATCGGCTTCTCGTTGGCAGCCGGTGGCTTCCGGTTCGCCGAGTAGTTCGCGAAGATCTTCCTCAGACATGCCGAGGTGGATGCCGCCAAGGTTACCAGTCGTCAAGAACTCTTTCACGGAAGCCATCACTCGATCCCCAGCTTTTTGAGCGCGACCATCAAGAAGTGCATCTCGCCAGAAACACCCTTGGCACGCTGACTCAAGGCACCAGGCACGCTAGTTTTCAAATAATCCCTCGCTTTGAGCGCCTGCGAATACAACCGACGACGCCAGTCGACGTCTTCTAATAGCTCCTCCGCTTGTCTGACCGCCTCGTCAGCTTCAGTGTCAAACGTCGAGCTGAAAAACGGCTTGAATATTATATCGCCATTGGCCGCCGGCCGCATGACGATCTCAACGCTGTTCACGTGCAAGTGAAATCCTTTGACGACCCAGTCTTCTGCAATGGGGGAAATCCGGATCATGGCGGCACAGAATACAGCGGAACGGCGTCAGCACGATTAAAGGCGTCAGGAGCAGTTCTGCTCCTAGGCCGAAAGCTTAGTATCAATCGCACCTAACGCATCCGCAATCACTTTCTGCGCCGCAGCCTTGATCAAGCCTTGCGGCACCGCCTTGAGAAGCCCGCCGAGGTTCTTGATTTCAGCCGTCCAGTGCATCTTGGTTGCCGGTCCCCCGGGAGTCAGGCTAAAGCTTGCTTCTACGACGCTGCTGCTACCGATGCCTTTTGTGGTAAGCAGCATTCGTGCCGAGGCATCAGGCACCGTGTCAAGCACTTCTACGGTCAAATCGAGCGTTCCGCGAACAAACGCAAAACCTGGTCTGAGTACGCAAGTCGCCTTCTTAGCCTCGGACTGCGAAACCGATTCGACGCCTGGCACGCATTGCACCAGGAAACCGGCATCAGTCAGTTTCGGCCATAGCTCAGCCGCCGTTTTGCGGAATTCTTTATCGCCTTCAAAGTGAAGCGTCATGCTCTCTCCTTATCGAGCTATGTCTTTAGCTTGGTTTTTTGTCTGGCGGAAGGCAAGGCGGAGTAAATCGTCGTGCTTTCCTGTTGCTCCACCGGTCCGGCGATCAGCTGGTCGGCCGTCAATTGCACCTTGAAGCGGACATCACCCGCGCGCAGTGCCTTCACAGTCACGCGATACTGGGCAGTTTCGCCGGCAGCAAGCGTGATCGGCTCAAAGGTCACCTTCTGGCCGTCGATGCGGTGATTGGAGACGCCGGTCGCATCGGTGACCTGCTCCTGAGCTGGGGCAGCGGCGAGGATCCGAACCGAAGTGACAGGGCTAGTGCCCTGGTTGCGGACGTTTATCAGATAAGCTGTCGTGCCGCCGACCTCCACGGGATCCTCGGTGTCTTCGACAAGCAGCGACAGGGCAGGCATGCCGATGAACTGCGTGCAGAATTCGGCTTGCTTGGAGAGCCCGCGTTCGGCGCTGGCCGTCGCCTGGTTGCAGAAGCGGCCAATGCTCGGGCCGAGCAAGGCGACCTCCAGTTTTCGCTCGACTCCCGGCGCCAGAGCGCCGATCTGCCATTGGACCTGACTGCCGGATAGCTGGCCGCCTTCGCTGGCGCTCTGAAACGTCATGCCGGCCGGGATAGGGTCCGTAACGACCACATTTTGTAAAGGCAAGGTGCCTGAATTCGTCAAGGTGATCTGATAGCTCGCCGCCGTATTGACGTAGCGGTGCTTCGGCCCCGTCATGGTCATGCCGAGTTTGGCCTCGCCCACGGTCACACAACTCTCCTTTTCTTGCCGAAAATTCCCGGCGGCCGTGGCGATCGCCTTATTGCATAAGCGGCCTGTCATTTTGGCGATCACCTGATATTCCACCGTCTGGCTCTGGCCGGGCGTCAGCGTGCCGATGAACCAGCTCAAGCGATCCTTGTGTGCGGCATGCTCCAGTCCCGCGTGCAACGTGTCGGTAAGCAGGAGATTGCTCAATTCCGCTTCGCCGGTGTTGGTCAGCGTGATCCTATATGTCAGGGAGTCGTACAGTGCTGCCTGCGCGGGACCTTCCTTTTCGAGGCGCAGCGAAGGGCGGGCAATCCTGGTACTGACGCATTCGCCGTGTTCAAACTGGACACGGGCGCAGTTCTTCACCTCATCGCTGCCGGTCGGCGTGAGGATCAGAACGATCTCGCGCCTGGCGCCCGGTTCCAGCGAGCCCAGTCGCCAGAGCAATTCAGGTGCATGCGTCGCCGGCTCCGGCTCGGCGCGCACGAAGCGGGCATTCATCGGCAGTGGATCGCGCACCAGGACGTGATGGGCCGCGGCCTGAGAATTGTTCTCTACCAGGATGTGGTATTCCAGCTCTTTGCCGGGAGCTGAAACAGCCGGCACGCGCATGCGGATGGCAACCGCCGGCGTCGGCGGATCTTCAAGCGACTGCGTCTCCTGAACTGGAAAAGGCCTCGGCACGGGAAGAGATTGCACAGGCGCTGGCAGACAGGGCAACGGTTCGCAGCAGGGCACCGGCGGGCAGGGCACACAGAACATAAAACACTGTGCGTGAATCCGGCCCATTGGCAGAGCGAGCCATAGGAGAAGGGCACAAAGCGGTTTCACAAGCATATTGTTTTGGACGCGTCGCACAGTAGTCATGGCAACCCCAATGGCATCCCCTCCGCCGAGGGCTGGAACATAAGGCAAAACACGTATTGGTGGTCTGAACCTGCATTGTCTCTCCGAAAGGGGAGCTTGTCTGCCGAGGATAATACGGATTTCCTTCCCGCCGCTCTTCCCTAACCGGTAAAGCCGTTACTTTCGATGCGCATGAACATCTTGCTTGACCGGCCTTCGAGGTCAATCTAGACTCGCTGTTATCTGAAACCCGGTGATCTTTAGCCGTGGTTTCGGGATTCGAGGAGCGGAAGCATGGCTCTATGCGACCAGGGATATCTCTGTGACGTGTGCGGCGAGGAAGTCGAGGAGATCACCGACTCCGATCTCTACTTGCGTTACGTGCTCGGTGAAGTGCCGCCCGAAAAGCTGCATGTGCTTCGCGAACGACATATCCGCTGCAATCCGAGCATGGCGCAATTCATCGTGGATCCGCAGTTCGCGCCGGTAACGTGCCTGGGGGCCTTCGCGAAGGACGCACTGGATGCCGGGTACGTCGCCGAGGAAGAAGCACGGATCACGCGCGGCTGGCGCCGCTTGCAAGAGCTGCCGCGGCTGGGCCTGGCGACGATCCAGGAATACCCGCTTCCCGAAGTGATCGCCGCTTGGCAAGCTGCGAGCGGCGAGGAAAGGCCGACGGCCTGATCAGCCGGTTGTCACGTGCTCGTATTGATTCCTGAAGTGCTGGATGACTTCGGCGGGGTTCAAGTTGAAGACTGCCTTACCAGCGGTGTGCCACTGGCCACGATGGAAATAGAAAACGGCCGACGCATTGCGTAGGTTGCCGACGGCGGGCAGTCCTTCCATGTCGCTGCCCGGAATGGCCTCGAACTGGACAGTGACGGACACCAGCGCAACCAGTTGCCCGGTGGCACGTTCGCGAGCCAGTTCGATGTCGCTCTCAAAGTCACAATCTTTCCAGCGCAGGCCACGCGGCTTGCCGGAGGCCGAGGCGGCCGTGACAAACTTGGCCTCCAGGCGCTCGCGCTGAAGCAGAAACAGTTCGCGGGCGCGTTCCGTCTGAACGCCCTTACCGAAGCGCTTGAGAGGCCCCCAGGTCAGGAGCGCGGCCACCGCCCCCACGGGAATCCCGCCCAGTAAAATCCACGGCCACATCTGTCTGACCTCGTAGAGTTCGCTGCCTCGATGGCATGCCGGTTTTGCCACGGCGTCAAGGAATTATTTGACCACATGCAGGCCTGTTTGACCACCTGTCACCGCGAATTAACTATTTTCTTCAGTTCTTCGACGATTCAGTCGAAGCCCCCCTCCGAGTCACCAACTGCCTTTGCCGGAAGAGGCGCATGTATAAGGGGCGTGCAGCAAGACGACCCTGCGGTTTACTTGTCGCCGTCCTTGTAGCCTTTTTTGAAGGGCGCCGGATCGATGACATCGGGGAACCCGTCGCCGTCGCTGTCTTTCAAGTACTCGAGATCCAGACCGTAGGCCTTGCGAACATTCGTGAGAGCGAAGGAGACAATTTCTTCGCCGAGAATGTTCTTGATCGGCCCTTCAATTTTGCCAGGTATCCGGAAAAGCCACTCGGGGTTGAAGCGCTCCGTCCCCGTATCCATGCCCTGGACGAAAAAGTGCTCGGCGATCTTGCCGTCGCCATCGATATCGCAGGGAAGCTGATCGGTCTGATAAAGAACCAGGCCTTGCAGGAAACAGACGAGTTGCCGGCGCTGGTCCTCGGTAAGAGCACCATAGGCTTTTCGCGACGCCATCGCCTCGCCGCCGTGCCGGCGAATTACTGTGTCAAGGTCAAGACTGGCGCCGTCATGCCCATAAGGTGCGGTCGTGCCGACGCCCCACAAAGGCGAGGTGCGCCACTTGCGGACCACACTGCCGTCAAACTGCATCTGGTAGAAATCCGGTCCAACGTCGTGGTACTTGAAATCGCTGTAGACGCCGCGCACCGTGCAAGCACCACGTCGCGGCAGCCAACGTTTTTCATTCCCTTTTCCCTTGATGACCGGGTACAGGGAGGCAGGATCGGACAGGTAATGCAGCTTGCCCTCCATGCGCTCGGATTTGGCGTTATAGGCGACCTCTAGCTCGAAAAAGCGGCGATCGCCGTCGTATCGCTCCGTGTAGTTTGGGGCGGTCGGATTATAGGCAAATAGATGCCAATCCGGAGTATGGCAGACAGTGCAACCTGTCGCCCGGAAGTGCTTCTCCCCTTGCACGACATCGCTGGTCATGCGTCCGCGCGCCGGCGCCGGATGATTGAGCAGATACCACTCCACAATATCAAGATCTCCCTCGGTGATCTCCTCGCAGTAGCCGTCGCGGTCCGGGTCATCCTTGCTGATGCCGGTGGGCCCTTTCACCAGGCCGCGGTCCTTGAGGGCCTCGGTGACAAATTGTTGAGCGCCGGCGTTGGAGACGAGGCCGAGCCCGTCGCCGCGCAGACTGGTGAACGTGGTCGGGTCGCAAGCCTGCAAGCCGGCATGGATATCGAACGGCGTTGCCGTGAAGGCCCGTAGTGTGGTGGAGACCGGCGGCCGCAACGGCGCATACAGGTGGCCGAACCCGAAGGCCTGAACCTGGATGCAATAGCCGGCCACCCCAGGAAACTTCAAGCTCGTCGCTGCGGGGATGCGCTTGCCTTCCTTGTCGACAAAGACCGGGTAAAAGATGGGATTCAGATCCGGCAAGCCATCGCCGTCCAGATCCTCGAAGCTGCCGAAGTCGATTTGTACACGCTCGCCCGCGATGCCGGGGGGCAAGTTGCTGAGAATACAGCGCTTGCCCTTGGCTTCTTCCAGGCTGATCCAGCCGTCGCGGTTGGTGTCGGCAATGGCCAGGGCCTGAAGCCGCATCTGCAAGCCGATCATTTCAATCAGGCCGCCACCGAAGAGATGCGGCGTATTCCGGCCGGAGCCGCCGTTCTTGGCAATAGTCATGCCGGCGCCGCCGTCGCGATAGGGCACGTTATGACAGGCGCCGCACGAGCTGGCGTGGCCGCGGTCCATCATCTTGCTGACGCCGTCGGGCAGGGTGATGCCGTCGAGCTTGCCCGCTTCGCCGTAGACGCCGTCCCGTTCGCGAAAATTACGTTGAAACAGGCTGCGGCCCCACTGGTAGCCGAGCCAGGGATCGGCCTGCTGCAAATACATGGAGCCGCCTTCGCGCGACGCATCGACCGTGTGCACGACGCGCACGCGCGGATTCTTGATCGACAGGCCGCTCAAATCGTGCGGCACATCAATAGGATGATCTTTAGAATTGCCGGGCCGCTCGGTCTGCTGGGCCCGCAGTTTGACGAGATGGGTGCAGTAAACGGTCGCCAGGATGCCGAGCAGAAAACCGGCGAGAGTCAAGTTGTGTTTACGCATGGCCTGCTCCGAGTACAATTGGCACCTGGCAGCCTGTTGAAAAAGGTGTCTGGAACCTTCTGGCCACCGAGCAGTCGCGAATTTGGTCGCCTCCAAGGTTCCAGACACCTTTTTCAACAGGCTGCCAGGCACTGGACCGTGGACGTAGGACCACAGCTTATTGTGGGTTAGTTTTGACCGCTTGACCAGGGAAAAGAAAACATGGTTGAACGTAGAATCGAGCTGAATAGGCGTTACCACCGGAAAAAGAAGATGCGCAAGCTCAAGGCAAAGCTGGCGACTGCAAAGGATGGACGAGAGAAAGAGAATATTCTGCGTAAAATCCATCTTTTGAGTCCGTTCTGGAAAGAGCCCGCGACGAGCAAGAAATAACGGCGGGCGTGAGTAACCGAGCAAAACCTCACGCAACGACAGCGGGCGCGAACAGCAGTTGCGGCCCGGGTGTCCTTGCCTGAGGTTTTTTGCTTGCCGAGGTGACAGCATCATGACGCGATGGCGGCGAACGCATACCTGTGGAGAGCTCCGCGAGTCCCACGTCGGCCAGACCGTGACCCTCAATGGCTGGGTGCACACGTACCGCAGTTATAACGACCAGCTCTTCATCGACCTGCGCGACCGTTATGGCATCACGCAGGTCGTTTTCGAGGCGGACCGCAAGGACCTGTTCGAGGCCGCCGCCGAGCTGCGCAGCGAATTCGTCCTGGCCGTGCGCGGCGTGGTCCGCGAGCGGCTGCCCGGCAAGCACAACCCGAAGCTGGACACCGGCGACATCGAGGTCGAGGCCCATGAGCTGACCATCCTCAACCGCTGCCCGACGCCGCCGTTCACGATCACCGAATTCCCGGGCGAGGAGTTAGCCAATGAAGACCTGCGGCTGCAATACCGCTACCTCGACCTGCGCCGGCAGTCACTTCAGCGCACGCTGCTGATGCGACACCGGATCTGCAAAGTAATGCGCGAAACCCTCGACGGTCAGGGTTTCGTCGAAATTGAGACGCCGCTCCTGGGCCGGAGCACGCCGGAAGGCGCCCGCGACTACCTCGTGCCAAGCCGCCTGTATCACGGCAACTGGTACGCCTTGCCGCAGTCTCCGCAGATCTACAAGCAACTGCTCATGGTGGCGGGCTACGACAAGTATTATCAGATCGCCCGCTGCCTCCGCGACGAGGATCAACGCGCCGATCGCCAGCCGGAGTTCACCCAGCTCGACGTGGAAATGTCCTTCGTCGAGATGGAGGACGTTTTTGCCGTGATAGAAGGGCTAACGGCGGAAGTCTTCGGCCGCTGCCTGGGTGTGACGGTGCCCCTGCCGTTGCCGCGCTTGAAGTACGCCGACGCCATGCTCAAGTATGGCAGCGATAAACCCGACCTGCGCTACGGCCTCGAGATCAGCGACCTCAGCGACCTGGCGGCACAGACGGAATTCAAAGTGTTCCAGTCGGTGCTGGCGGAAGGCGGCAAAGTGCGCGGCCTGAATATCAAGGGCGGAGTCGAGAAATTCACCCGGAAGATGCTCGACGACCTGACACCGTTCGTACAGCGCTACAACGCCAAGGGAGCCGCCTGGATCAAGGTCGAGGCAGCCAAGTTCACGTCACCCATCGAAAAATTCCTCCCCGCTCCGGTCCAGCAGGCACTGCGCCAGCGCTTTGGTGCCGAGCCGGGCGATCTGCTCGTGCTGGTCGCAGATAAGGAGGATGTGGTCTGTCAGGCCCTGGGGAATCTAAGGACTCACCTGGCGGCATCGCTGGGGCTGTACGACTCGGCCAAGCCGGACTTCAAGATCGCCTGGGTGATTGACTTCCCCTCCTTCATCCGGGACGATGAAGAGAAACGCTGGGCGGCAAACCACCACCCGTTCACCGCCCCCATGGACGACGATCTGTCCAAGCTGGAAAGCGACCCCGGAAGCGTGCGTGCCAAGGCGTATGACCTGGTTATTAACGGCTACGAGTGCGCCGGCGGCAGCATTCGTATTCATAGCCCCGAGGTCCAGTCGCGCGTCTTTGCCGTGCTTGGCATGTCGCCGGAACAGGCCCAGCAGCGTTTCGGCTTCCTGCTCGACGCGCTCAAGTACGGCGCCCCGCCGCACGGCGGCATTGCTCTCGGCCTCGACCGCTGGAGCATGATGCTTGCCGGAACCGGCAATATTCGCGATGTCATTGCGTTCCCGAAAAACCAGCGCGCACGCGATCTGATGACGGGGGCGCCGGCGCCCGTGGACCGGAAGCAGTTGAAGGAATTGGGATTCTAAGTCCTACCAAGCAGTGGGATGCGGAGGAGGACCGTCGTGATAACTCACTCCGAAGATGCGTTCGAGAAGCGATGGGATGCCATGCCGGAGGGTAAGCTGGAGTTGATCAACGGCCAGTTGATCATCAGCACGCTGGCCGGCAGCCGGCGCATAGCATGGCATTTGCTGGACGACTATGGCCCGCCCATTGGCTTGGCACACGCGCCTGCACAGCTTTGGTGGAGCGCGCTCGAAGAGGCATTCGGACCGTACCCTCGGCCTGCGACACGCGATGAATGGTGGCGCTGGGCAAAGTCCTTCCGGTATTCGCCCGAGCCACCGCATGCAGGTCCTCAATTTACCGGCGAACATTACTGTACCTACGGGGTATTAAAGTGGGGGCTACATTATTTTGCCGAAGCCAGTCGACTGGGTCGTAGTTTCGGTCGCGATTTTGTCGTTCGCTTGGAAGATGACGGGCTAACTCCCGATCAGACCTTTGTTGATCGAGAGCGGCTGGCCTATTTGTGCGATCTGTATTTGGACGGTTCGCCGACAATTGCCATCGAAGTTGTGCAACCAGGTTCTGAGACCCAGGACCGCTCTGTCAAACGGCTTCTATACGAACGGGCGAAAGTTCCGGAATACTGGCTGTTCGATGCATTTTCACGGCAAGCGACGTTTTTACAGTGGTGTACACCTGCAGGTTACCGGGAGGCGAAGCCCGACGCAGACGGAATCTATCGGTCCACGGCAGTTCCCGGATTGGCTCTCTCGCTGCCCGAGCTTTGGTCAATGAAGGAGGCGGATTGGCGGCAGCGCTGGCGTCCATTTTTGCCGTGCCCATCGTCCCATAAGGATCCATTGCCTGCGCTGCATCGCGGCAAGGACGACCTGCACTGGGACTCCGTCCCCTTCGGCCCACGCGTGGGACTGAAACCCTGTCGCATTCGGTTCGAGGAGTTTGGATCGTGGTGCGGCCGAGCGAAATTCGAGTCCTATGGCGGAGGCTTGAAGATCGACGGCTGGGAAGCAACGCGGCGCATTTTCGGCATGCTTTTAATGACCTTCGGCCTTGTGGATATCGTCAAGCTCGCTCATCCGCGTGATTGGGTGCTCTTTCTGGAGCCCGGCATTCTTGCCGAGCAATCCGAGCAGCATATCAGGAACCTGCTCGGTCAGGCGGTTTATGAAGCGGTAGAGGGAATTCGTTCAGAGAAGATTTATCGCGGTGAAGTGCCGGGCAACGACGCCCTCTGCGCCTACGCGGACAGTGAAGTCGAGTGCCGGCGTGAACTCGCCGAGGCGACGCGCAACTGGGTTCGTTTGCGCCTGGCCCGCGGTGAGAAATTGCTTGGCGCAGGTGGTTGAGCCGCTATTGGCGATGCGATCTTGCTTGGAGAACCGCTCGGTCGGCTTCCAGGGCGGCTTGTTTCGCGGCGTCAGTGGGATGTTGCCTCGCCAGCGTTCTTCCTGATACGATGCTGTGTAAAGGAGTCAACCTATGATCGAACTCACTGAACAGCAGCGGCTTGCCGTGCATACTTCCCATGCGCCCGTGCGTCTCCTCGACCCCGAAACAAACGAGACTTTTGTACTCCTGAGTGCCGAACTTTACGAGCAACTTCACGGTCTCTTGGGGGAGGACTTGCATCCAACATTGGCGTATCCCGCCATTGACGGGGCTTTCGCAGAAGGGTGGAAGGACCCAAAGATGGATGATTATGACCGCTACGAAGAACACAGACGATGACCATCAAGCGCGGCGACGTTGTTTTGGCGTGGTACCCGTTCGCTTCTGGCAAGGGCGCTAAACGTCGGCCCTGCTTGATCGTCCAGAACGATGTGGACAATCAAAAGCTTGCGAACACCGTTGTTGCCCAGATCACGACCCTTCTGCACCGTCGTGGGGACAAGTCGCACCTCTTCATTGAAATCCCCACGCCGGAAGGACAGCAATCCGGGCTTCTCCACGACTCGCTGATTTCGTGCAACAACCTCGCCACGATCGAGCAGAGCCTGATTGACAAGGTCATTGGCTCCCTACCGGTCGCCGCGATGCAGCAGATCGATACCTGCTTGAGGGCGGCGCTTCAGATCAAGTGATTGCCTCGTAGGTTCAAAGAATAAAAGCCGACCAAATGGCATACGAGGAGCGCAGGTGAGCCAAAAAACTTGGGGTGGCCGCTTTTCCGGCGACACCGACAACCGTGTCGAAGCCTTTACCGAGTCGATCAGCTTTGACCGCCGGCTCTACCGCCACGACATCGTCGCCAGTCAGGCGCACGCCCGCATGCTGGCTGAAGTTGGCTTGCTCACTAGCGCCGAGGCCGCCCAGATTGTGAACACGCTCGATGCCATCGCGGCCGATATCGAGCGCGGTGAGTTCCCCTTTTCTGTCAAGCTCGAAGATATCCACACGCACATCGAACGCGCGCTCATTGAGCGGCTTGCTGATGTGGGGCGCAAGCTGCATACCGGCCGTAGCCGCAATGATCAGATCGCCACCGACGTCAAACTTTGGACGCGCGACCAGATCGACGAATTGGACCGGCGCCTGCACGAGTTGCAGTCGACGTTGCTCGCGGCCGCCGAGCGCGAGCGCGATGTCATCTTACCCGGCTATACGCATCTGCAACGCGCACAGCCAGTGCTGGCGGCGCACTACTTTCTTGCTTACGTGGAAAAGTATCAGCGCGACCGGGACAGGCTGGCGGATTGCCGGCGGCGCGTGAACATTCTGCCGCTCGGGGCCGCTGCTCTGGCGGGAACGTCGTTGCCGATCGACCGGGAAAGCGTTCGCCGCCAGCTAGGGTTTGAAGCAATTGCCAGCAACAGCCTGGATGCGTCGAGCGATCGCGACTTCTTGCTCGAATTCGTGTTTGACCTGAGCGTCATTGCCCTGCACTTGAGCGGCTGGGCCGAGGAATGGATACTCTGGGCAACGACGGAGTTTGGCTTCCTGGATCTACCGGATGCGTTCTGCACGGGCTCAAGCATCATGCCGCACAAGAAGAATCCGGATGTGCTCGAACTGATCCGCGGCAAGGCGGCCCGCGTGGTCGCCGATTTGCAGAATCTGCTGGTATTGGTGAAGGGTTTGCCGCTGGCCTATAATCGAGACTTACAAGAAGACAAGGTCGCTCTCTTCGACGCCTGCGACACGGTGTCGGCATCTTTGGAGTTGGCGGCGGCGCTCGTCCGCGAATCGCGTTTCCGCCGCGAAACCATCGCGGCCCGCTTGGAAGACGGCTTTCTGGATGCAACGACCCTGATGGAATTTCTAATCGTGCAGGGTTTGCCGATGCGGCAGGCGCACGAGGCGGTTGGCAAGCTAGTGCGGCTGTGTGAGGAACGCCGCTGCCGCCTGGCCGATCTGCCGGCCGAAGTGTACGAAAGCGTTCGACCCGGCTTAAGTCCCGGTGTATATCAGGTGTTAGGAGTGCGCAATGCGCTAGCGGCGTTCCGCAGTGCCGGCTCGACCGCTCCAGCCGAAGTGGAAAAACAACTTAAGGCCTGGCGGTTGAAATTAACAAATGGTCATTAGTGATTGGTCATTCGTCATTCACGAATGACGAATGACCAATCACTAATGACTAATGATTACAGCGATGGATCATTTCCAATACCACGACCGCTTGCTTCATTGTGAGGATGTGCCGGTGTCTGCCCTCGCCCAGGCTTACGGCACGCCGCTCTATGTCTATTCGAAGGCCACGCTGCTCCATCATTTGAGCCAGCTCCAGAAGGCGTTTGCGGAAGTGCAGCCCCTCATTTGCTACAGCATCAAGACCAATCCGAATCTGAGCGTTTGCCGGCTGATGCGTGAGGCGGGCGCCGGCTTTGATGTGACGAGTGCGGGCGAACTTTATCGCGCCCTGGCAGCCGGAGGTGTGGGAGACAAGATTGTTTTTGCGGGCGTCGGTAAAACGGATGAAGAATTGCGTTACGGCCTGGAAAGCGGCGTGCTCTTGTTCAACGTGGAGAGCGACGCGGAGCTAAGAGCCCTCGAGGAGGTGGCACGCTCCGTCGGACACCGCGCAGCCGTTGCCTTACGGGTGAACCCGGATCTGCCCCCCAAAACGCACGTCAAGACCGACACCAGTGTCAAGGGAGTCAAGTTCGGGCTCGACATTGAGACCATCCTGGATGTGGCGCAAGGCCTGGTCGGCAATCCGCATATCCGGCTCGTCGGCCTGCACATGCATCTGGGGTCGCCGATTCTGTCGCCGCAACCGTACAAGGAGGGAATTGCCAAGGGAGTCGAGTTGATCCAACGGATGCGGCAGCAGGGACACCGGATTCAGTATCTGAACATGGGCGGCGGTTTCGGCATCCACTACCGCAAGAAAGAAGGCGTGCCGGCGGAAGCGTTCGCCGAGGTCATCGTCCCCGCGGTCAAGGCGGCAGACTGCAGTCTCATTCTGGAGCCAGGCCGCTTCATCGTCGGCAATGCCGGCATCCTGGTGAGCCGGGTGATCTATACCAAGGAATCGGGCGGCAAGCACATTATCATCCAGGACGCCGCCATGAACGACCTGATCCGGCCGACGCTGTACGATTCGTTTCATCGGATCTGGCCCGTCGCTCCCGCGGCCGGCGTGCCGGCGCCGCCGGATGATTACGAGGTAGATATTCCCGGCACCGCCAAGCGCGACGTGGTAGGGCCCGTCTGCGAATCGGGGGATTTTTTGGCCAAGGACCGTCGCCTGCCACCCGTCTCGCGTGGCGACCTGCTCGGCACATTCAGCGCGGGGGCCTACGGCATGGCCATGAGTTCCAACTACAACAGCCGGCTCCGAGCGGCCGAAGTGCTGGTGGACGGGAGCGCGCATCGGCTGATTCGGCGGCGTGAAACATTTGAGGATTTGGTTCGTAATGAAATAAGTCCGTAGCCAGTAGTCAGTAGCTGTGCGGCTACTGACTACTAGCTACTGGCTACGGACCTCGGACTAAGAAGGGCACCTGTCGTGATTCACAACGCATTCCGTTTTGGCGTCAGCGTCGTTCTACTTGCCGCACTAGGCGCGCCGGCTTTTTCGCAAGAGTTCTACAAAAAGCCGGAGACCACGGCCGAATTCTGGCACTATATGAACCATGAGATCGAGATCGGCCAGTACAACGTCGCGGCCGGCTATCTCAAGGGCTTTATCGCCAAGAACCCGACGGATGAGGAACTGCTGGCCATTCAGGATAAAGAAGGGAGCTCGGCTTTCCTGCGGCTCCTGACGATCCCGGAGATGCGCAGCGAGGCCAAGCCGCTCGTGGAGCGCGTCAACGAACTGGTGCGCAAGCACCTGAGCGATCGCAAGCGCCTCGATGCCCTCATCAAGACCCTGGACGGCTCTCGCGAAGAACGGGCTTACGCCATCGCCCAGCTGCAACGCTCCGGGCCAGCCGCTATGCCGGCGCTCATTGACGCCTTGATTCGCACGTCGAACGATCTGGAACCGCATGCGGCGATTCTGAGCGTGCTGCCGCTGCTTGACAAGGACACGGTGCCGCCGCTGCTGGCGGCCCTGGATGTCAAGGACGCGCCGCTGCGCGTGGAATTGCTGGAAATCATCCGCAAGCGTGCCGACACAGATGCCGCGCCGCATCTGTGGTACTATGCCGCCTCCTCCAAGCAGCCGGACACGGTGCGGCGAAAAGCCACGGAAATCCTGGCTTCCTTCCTGCACTTGCCGGCGAACAGCTTGCCTTCCGCTAAGGTGGCATTGACCAAGGAGGGGGAGCGCTACTATCAACACCGCGTCGCCTTCACGCCCTCGAATTCTCCGACGATCTGGCGGTGGGACGGCAGCCAACTGGTCTCCCAGACGGTGACCGCCAGCCAGGCGGAGGAATACTTCGGCCTACGTTTCGCGCGGCAAGCGCTGGACCTGGATCCCGGATTTGCCCCGGCGCAGCTGGTGTTTCTTGGTCTGGCCCTGGACAAGGGCGTGGAACGCTCCGGGCTCGACCAGCCGCTCACGAAAACCGCTCTCCCCCTCAAGGAGTTGTTGACCGCGGTGAATCCGGATCTTCTCATCGCGGTGCTCGACAAAGGGCTTCAGGAGCATCGCCTCACAGTCATCCTGGGTGCAGTGCGCGGTCTTGGCGAACTGGCCGAGGTCCGCGCGGCGCGGCATTCGGGGCGCGCAGCGCCTGCCCTCGTGCGTGCTTTGAATTATCCCGATCGCCGCGTGCAGATGGCGGCCATCGATGCCCTGTTGCGGATTCCCGGCCCGCCGGCGCCGTCCGCCAGCGCGCGCGTCGTGGACATCTTGAGGCGGCTTGCCGGCAGCGACGCCAGCGCCAAGGTTCTGGTCGCCGACAGCAGCGAAGACCGCGGCAACGCCGTCGCCTCAGGCTTGAAGCAGGCAGGCTACGACGCCGTCACCGCGTACTCCGGCCGGGATGCTCTCCGGCAGCTCGTGCAGAGCAGTGATTTCGACGCCCTGATCGTGGACGCCGGCATCACCGATCCCCAGTTGCCCTACCTGGCCGCCCAGCTTCGCGGCGACGTCAATGTCGGACTGCTGCCCTTGATTGTCACCACCACGACCCCGGAGCGCGTCGGCAGTCTGGAACGGCTTCTGGAACGCTACCCCAATACCTGGGTTATTCCGGCCACCTCGGATGTGAAAGACCTCAAGTCTTACCTGGCCGCGCGGATCACCCAGGCCATGGGCAAGCCGCTGACGGACGCCGAGCGCAAAGATTACGCCGCCCGGGCCATGGAATGGCTGGTGCGGCTCGGTCGCGGCGAAGTGCCGGGCTATGACATCCGACCCGCCGAAGGCGCCATCATCAAGGCGCTCCATAACAAGGACCTGGCGACTCAGGCCGTGGAGGCGGCCGGCCGTTTGCCGGGCCGTGAGCCGCAGATCGCCTTGGCCGGCCTGGTGCTCGAAACCAATCAACCTGAGGCCCTGCGCTCGGCTGCTGCCATCGAGCTATGCAGGCATATTCAGCAATATGGTCTGCTTCTTCGCGCAACCCAGGCGAGCGGCCTGCAAAACGCTTTTGCAACCATGCCGGATTCCAAGCTAAAGGCCAATGTTTCCCTGGTTATCGGCAGCATGCGGCCGGATGCACGGCAAACCGGCGAACGGTTGCTTGAGTACACGCCAAGCTATTCGGGTACAGCCAAGCCCGAAACTAAACCGGAGCCGCGGAAGCAGGACAAAGGCGCCGCCGAAAACAGCAAGGACAGCTAACGCAGAAGCATGGAACGCTAAGACTCGATACCCGAGCCACCGCGCTTCCTTGAATCAGGAAGCGCGGTTTCTTATTGGCGCGGCCGCAGATAGAATCGCGACATGCGAAACTTTCTCAGGCGCTGGTGGTTCTGGTTTGGGACAGGAACTCGCGCGTATTTCTACAACTCCTTCTCCCAGCGACATTTCGGTCTGCGCAAGTATTGGCTAGTTCAGCGTTTGTTTTTGGAACAAATGGAATAGAATCTCCGCCAACTTCAACGAGAGCCTGTTATGACGGAAAGCCGCAAACCTAGCAGCCAGCCAGCCTTGTCGGAATTGATGGCCCGTTTTCTGGAACGGCACGCGTTAGCACCTTCGGCGGCCTCGCAGCTGAGCGATGAGGTCGTACCCTATGAAGCGGTGCCCGCTCAACCGGTCGAGCCGCGTTTGGCGTGGGACGAAGCCCATGCAGCCTTGCGTTGTTTTATTCCGGAGATGGCTTCGGATGGGCGGCAATTTACCGCCGACTGGTCAACACTGGTCGCCAGCTATGAACCGGCGATGGCAATCGCCTTTTGCGCCGGCAATTTTCCGCAGTTAGTTCGCGACGTTCACACTTTGCTGACTGCCAAGGATCTATCCAAACTCTGCCCTGCGCCGGGGCAACCGCACTGCGGCGAGGCAATCACAAGCTGGGCGGCGCAGCTTGCCCAGACAAAGCAGGACTTTCTGCTGGCAGCCGGCGTTTGCCGTTTAGCTCGGCACTTCGACCAGGCCGAGGAGTATTGGAAGCAAGCCGGCAAGCAGATCACCACGGAATGGAAACCGGCGTGGCTCAACGAGCGGGCCGGGCTCGCCTGGCATCGCGGTCAAACGGCGCTAGCCGACGAACTTTGGCAGAAACAAACCCCGAGTGCGCCGGTTCTCTTCAACCGCGGCATGGCCGCTTTATTCCTGAACCGGCCTAAAGAGGCCCGTCCCCTGCTCAACCAGGCGGTGGAGCAATTGCCGGAAGATGATGGCTGGCATCACCTCGGTAGGCTCTACCTGGCCCTCGCTGAAATGAGCAACTGACCACCAGATGACATCGAGATTCTGCGTCTACCCTGAAAGGGTTGCGCAGGTTCAACGATGGCTGTGTCTTACCCTTTCAGGGTAGAGATATGCGGCTTTACGTCTCTCCCCAGGTGCGCTCGCGCGACCCTGGGCTCAGTTGTGCAACCCCCTTCGGGGTAAATGTTATTTGCAATCTCTCCTTCAGCGCAGTACCTTCGCTACCATAACCGCATCGCCGTCACGCATTTTTCGGAGGGAGATTTCAGCATGCGCCGAATTAAGTGGGTCGCTCTGTTGCTTCCTTTCATAGTTGCGAGCGCCGTTCTGGTCGCGGCCGATAAGGAAGTGCCGTCCGGTTTCACGTCGCTTTTCAACGGGCAAGACTTTACTGGCTGGAAAGTTCCCGAAGGCGACAACGGCCACTGGAAGATTGTCGATGGGCTGATCGATTACGATGCGCGCAGCGAAGGCAAAGGAGACAAGTGCCTGTGGACGGAGAAATCCTTCGGCGACTTTGTCCTGCGGATTGATTGGCGACTGAAATTGGAGCCGGCGTTCAAGAACAAGAACGTGCCCATCATTCTGCCCGACGGCTCCCACCTAAAAGATAGCGATGGCAAGGAAGTCAAAATCGAAATCGATGATGTTGACTCGGGCGTTTACGTGCGCGGCAGCCCGAAGAGCCAGGTCAATATCTGGATGTGGCCAATCGGCTCGGGCGAGGTTTACGGTTATCGAACCGACAAGAAGATGCCTGCCGAGGTGCGCGCCGCGGTCACGCCGAAGAAACGTATGGACAAGCCGCGCGGCGAATGGAACACCTTTGAAATCACCATGAAAGGGGACCGCCTGTGGGTCAAATTGAACGGCACTGAAGTCATCAAGGATGCCCAACTTCCGGGCGTGCCGTCTTCGGGTCCCATCGCGCTGCAACACCACGGCAGCTATGACAAGAAAACTGGCGAATGGACCGGGCCGCCGGCATTGGTGCAGTTCCGCAACATCTATATCAAGGAGCTGAATTAGGAAGGCTCTCGCAGAGTACGCAGAGAGCGCAGAGAAACCTCGACGGTTCTTTTCTCTGCGTGCTCTGCGTGCTCTGCGAGAAACTCAAAACGCGATCCGCCGGCTGCGCAGCCAGGTTGCCAGACGATCGGGATAGTCGGTCGTAATGCCGTCCACTCCCCATTCCACCAACCGAGCCCATTCTTCAGGCTCATTGACCGTCCACGGCACGACGCGGATGTCCTTGCCGTGGCACTGCAGGACCTGGAGCTGATCTAGAGATTCGTAGTCCGGGCAATAGATCTGAGCCTCGGCTCGCCGGGCCAGACGCGTCGGCGCTACCGGCGCCGTTTCGGCAATGAGGACCGCTGTCGTCAAACCCGGCTCCAGTTTGCGCACCGCGCGCACCGAGCGGTGATCGAAACTCCGCACCTGGGTACGCTCGACCAGTTGAGCCTGGCGGGCGATCTCCACCACGCGTTTCTCCAGCAAGGCAGGGGAGTCGCCGTTGAAATTGTCGCCAATCGTTTCCGGTCGGAAGGGGATTCGTTTTAGCTCCACATCAAAGCGCACCTGGTCGGCCTTGGCGCGTTGCTCATCGGTCTTGTCCGCCAGGCGGCCGGGCCTGCCCGCATAAGCAGTGGCGAAGGCGAACAGGTCGGCCAGCGTCGGAATGGCGTAAGGATCGAGCTCGTGCTCCTTGACAAAGAGCAGAGTCAGCGGTGGAACGACCGTATCCTGGGCGGCAAAACGAAGCGGGTCGGCATTGATATCCGCCCGATACTGGCGCAGCTGCGCTAGCGTCAACGAGCGCACCAGCGGCCGGCTAAAGGGGTCGGGCGCCTGGCCTTTCGGCAGCAGCCGGCAAAGTTTTTCGCTGATCGACGCATCGTGGAACAGCACGGGAACGTCGTCGCGCGTGACATGCACATCGGTCTCGATCGACGTGACGCCGGCGTCGAGCGCGACCTCAAAACTGGCAAAGGTGTTTTCCGGCTTGAGACCGCGGGCGCCACGATGGCCTTGCAGATCGAAGCGTTTCATCGCGAAGAAGGGGACTGCCCCCGTTAAGGCGCAAGAAAAACCTCGCTGAACAACCATCCGGTCACCCAGCGAGGCCGGAACAGAGAAGAGGCCGTCCTGAAGAGCGGAGTTGCGTGCGAACCGCTCTTCTGGGAGTGAATTGTCCCAAATCGTTGCTGGCTGTCAAGCATTTTCTCATTTTTTCGCCATTGGCGGTCTGTTACAATCATATCTGCATTCCCGAATAGCAACTAAGATCCGGGGTCATTGGTCATTCGTCATTCGCAAATGACGAATGACCAATGACGAATGACCAGACGACCGCCGCGCATAGGCGGGAATGCAGGGGGGCACGTTTTCTAGTTGAGCGTCGCGGCGATGGCCGAGTATAATGACCCGTTGAGTGACTCGTTGCCCGCCCTCCCGTCTCTCGCGCTGCATTGGGGAAGTGGTTCATGGCAAGTGAAAGCGTAGAGAGTCTCTGCCACAAGGCGCGCCAGGCGGTTGCCCAGGGCAACCATGAAGACGCCCGGCAGCTTTATTTGCAGGCGCTGGGCCTCAAGGCGGATTCTCCGGACGTGCACTACGGCCTGGCCACTGTTTGCTTCCTGCTCAACGAGCTGCCTAACGCCGCCTATCACTTCAAGGAAGTCACGCGGCTCGATCCCTTGCGGGCGGGCGCCTACATCAACCTGGGCGCCGTCTATAATCGCCTGGACCAGGTCGATGAGGCCATCCAGGTGCTGCGCCGCGGCATTCAGCTCGATACCCATCGCGCGGAAGGTTACTACAACCTCGGCCTGGCCTATCGCCGCAAGAAGCAAACCGACCTGGCCATTCAGGCTTATCATGAGGCGACGCGACTCAATCCGCGCATGCCCGATGCCCATCTGAACCTGGCCAACGCCTATCTGGACAAGGGCCAGTACCCGCAAGCCGTATCGCACTACAAGCTGGCTCTGGAGATCCGGCCAAACTGGGAGAAGGCGGAAGGAGGCCTCGAGCAGGCTCAGGCAGCGCTGGCGGCCGCCCGGCAAACCTCGGCCGAGAACGCCCTCGCCGCCGCCGCCGGCGCACAAAGGGAGAAGTCCACGGAAACGGCTCTGGCCGCGACGGCCGTCCTCGATCCCGAGCGCACGGTCGATCCGAACCTGCACGGCAACTTATTGAGCACCCTGCACCGCGCCACCATCGAGTCGGAGAATCACGGCCGCAGCTTCCTGCAGATCCTCGAGAAAGAGGTGGAACCGGCCATCAAGGAGCTGTCGAGCTGCCTTCTGTATCCGGATAGTTCCGTCACGGAGCTGGACGATTGCGTGAAGAAGTTCGAAGCCGCCATGCAAAGCGTGCGCAGCGCCCAGCGCAGTCTGCATAGCAGCATGGAGCAGGTCCGCCTGGCGGGTGAAAAGCTGATCAATAGCTAAGGTGCAAAATTGAAGAGCGGCATCAGGGCCGAATCCCACGGCAGTCCAAACAGCATTTCATAGCCGAATGACAGGGAGCCGTGCCCTTTCTCTTTCAGATTCACCGTCACGTTTATGCCGGCAAGGCGAATCTTGCCGTGCATCTGGATGCCCTTTGGCCACCAATCGACTCGCTGCTCCTCCTCTTCTTCGGCTTCAGCCTTCGCAGCCTGCATCTCGGCCAGGCGTGCACGCGCCTGTTCTTCCCAGCGACTGCCGGGGCATAGTTTCTGCGCCGCCTCGTACGACTGGCAGGCATTGTGGAAGTGTCCGGCAAGCCTTTCCTTCTCCGCTTCGTCATAGAGTTTTCGTGCCGCTTCGATCTTGCCCAGGTTGTCCAGCACGCTTGTGGCCATCGGCTCGGCTGTCGCCGGCGGCGTAGTCTCTCGCGCCCGCATGTATGGACATGCCGATGGCCGTGAAATGTTTGCTTGATTGTTAATCCGGCCCCAAATAGCTCTAATTGTGCCTAAGGTTTCCCATTGTTTGATCAACTCGGTCGTCGGCTTGGAGGCAGGCTCGCGTTCGACTGGCAATGTGGCGGTAATCTCAAGGACGAACAAGCCGGAATTGCCTCCGAGGAGACCAAAGAGCTGGCTCCAGCCTTCCCCCAATTCCTGAGCAGAGGAGGCCTCTGAATGGGCGGCTCCTTGAGCGGCTGCCATACCGGAGAAGACGCCGGTACCGGAGTCGATGCCCAGCTCAAACACGATAGTGGCCGGCGGCTTCACGCCTTTCTCGCCGGGCTCTTTGCTATTTCCCGGCGCAGCATTTTCCACAACCGCCTCGGAATGAACTTCCGGCTGCGGCGATTTTTCAAGACAGGCATCTTTTTGCTTGAGTGGCAGTCCAGGCGGTTTGGCCAGCGTAGCCGGGACAGGCATGCCAGCCAACACGAGCAGGGCCGCCAAGGGCAAAGCCCCGGCCGTACGCATTAACATGGGAACTCCCTCCCTCTGTATCCGAAGTGCAGCCGCCACGCGGACCTGGACGGCAAGGCGAATGCAGGCCGCTTTAAGAGAATTTCGACTTTGAGGGAAGAGCAATTGCTTGATGTGAACTGAGCGCTTGTCTGATTCTTTGGTTATTGGTCATTGGTCATTCGTCATTCGCGAATGACCAATGACCAATAAACTCCACGCGTGATCATAGCTGCTGCACCCGTTCCCCTGACAGCTCATGGCTCACAGGAGCCGCGCCGGCGCGGCCGTTAGGCTTGAGGAGGAGGTGTCGGGCCATGGCGGGCGGGACATTGATGAACACGCGTTGCCGCCGCACCTCGCAGTCGCGAATGTAGCAGCCGACGACCCGGCCGACGCGCGCGAGGTTGCTTCGTTGGCGGTGGCCGACAAACGGCGATTTGAGCTGACGGACCCACAGATACTCGAAGTAGCTGAGCGTCCCGCCCGGCTTTAACAGCCGCTTGAAAACCCGGAATATCTCGCGCACCTGCTGCGCCGGAAAGTTGTTCAAGGGCAGGCCGGAAATGATGTAATCGTAGACAGACTCTCCCGCCAGTTTCTCCACGGGAGAATTGATGAGCGTCACCTGGTCCCGGCAACGTGCGAAGGCCTCTTCGTTGTCGAAACGTTTCTGAAGGTGAGCGATAAACTGCTCGTTGAGTTCAACCAGGTCAACGCGGTCGGCGGGCTGCAACTGCCGAACCAGCTGGGCGGTCACGGGGCCGGTGCCTGGACCGACCTCGAGAAGACGGCAGGGTCCGGGCCGCTTTTTCATTTCGGAAATCAGGGCCCGCGCCAGGAAACGGCTGCTCGGCAGAACCGCGCCGATCTCGTGAAAGTGCCGCCGGGATTCGCGGATGAACTTGCCGCAGTCAGCCCAGAAACGCATCGCGGTGCCTCGTCTTGCTGCCTGAAATTGATGTACATCGGTGCTGCGCTTCAAGCATACCGGCTATTCGCCGCCTAGCAACGAATATTTCCTTAGCCCGCAGCGCCAGCAAGGGAAACCCTGTCCGCCTTGCTGGCGCTGCGGGCTAAGGGATTAGCGCATATCAACACCCGTCGGAATTAGTGAACCGGATAGGAAAAGAGCCCTACGGGAACGGCAGCCTGAGCTTTCTCCGGCGGATCGATATGCAAGGCTGCCGGCAGGATTGCAGCCGCGGCCTGTGGCGTGATCGGCTCCCGGCGAATGCCCGGACGGACGTTCGCGCCATAAATCAAGAGCGGCACATGCGTATCGTAGAAGTGCGGCGTGCCGTGATTCGTGCCGTTGGCCAGGGGCAGGTGCAGCACGTAATAAGGTTTGAGGACGAAACCCACGTCGCCGCAGCGCTCTGGATAAAACGATTTCTGGACCGCTTCGCTGATGGGCGCTTCCGGGGAAAGACCGGCTAGCAACTGGCTGCGCGTATAGGCGGCGAGGATGCCCGGCTGTTGCTTGAGCCAGCCGGCGAGGGCGTTCTCGACCTCCGTGGGCGCCAGGTCGCGCTGGCGAAGCAGCCGGTGGTTCAAGAAAAACCACATCTCGGACCGGCCGTCGAACCAGCGGTTCGGCGTATCTTGCTTGCCAAACTTCTCGTCAAGAAAGGCCCGGGCCCCCTTCTCGAGCGTATTCGGAAACAGCCGGCCGGCTTCTATGCCCTTGCTGCGCGACACCTCCGGCAGCGGGCACACGCCATGATCGGCGGTCAGCGCCAGCACGTAGCGGCCGCGGCCGACCTGAGCATCCAGGTGGTTGAGCAGTTTCTCCATCAGCACATCGGAGCGCAGGGTCACGTCGAGGACTTCCTGCGAATCCGGCCCCCAGATGTGGCCGATCATGTCGTTACACGAAAAGCTGAGAGACAGGAAATCGACCGCCGTTCCGCGGCCGAGCTGTTCCGCGTCGATGGCGCGCAAGGCGAGGTCGAGCAAAAGTTCGTTGCCGTATGGCGTATTGCAGAGAGCCAGATAATATTTCGGGCCCGGCCGTTTCAAGCCGCCGCGCATGGGATGAGGAAATGTCGTGCCCTGGTCCCTGCCGCCGCCTTCACCGGCCATGTCGTCGGGGCCGGCGTAGTCATCATAATCCAGCCCGGGCGAAAATCTTTTCCACGACCAGCCGAACAAGGCATCTGCCGGACGCGCGCGGTTGAAGTCGGCGACCCAGGGGTGAAGCCGTTCCCGGTAGTAAGTCGAGGTCACAAAAGCCCCGGTGTTCGTGTCAAACCAGTAGCACGCGTCCGGATGCCGGCCGGCTGGAAGCGCGGCCGAACGCTCCTTGATCGACAGGGAGACGACGCGGCCCTTGCCGTCGGTCGCCTTCTTGACGGCGTCGCCAATTGTCGGAGCGCACAGCAGCTCTGGAGAAACGTTTGTCTTCTCGCTCTCGCCTGTGGCGTCGGTGCGGACAGGAGGATACGGCTCGGGGGGAACGCGTGTGTAGCGGCCGGTAAAGGCGGCGCCCACTTTCTCGCCGGAGGCACGATCGAACCACTGATTGCCGACGATGCCGTGCTCGGCCGGAGAACAGCCGGTGGCCACCGAGGCGTGGCCGGCGGCAGTTACCGTGTTTGCGTAAGGATAATGGCAATTGGTAAACCAGGCCCCGTCCGTGCACAGCCGGCGGAAGCCGCCCCTGCCATAAAGCCCTTGCCAGCGCGTCAGGTAGTCACCGCGCATTTGATCGAAGTACACCAGAACGATCAGCCGCGGCGGCCCGTCAACGGCCGGCTGGGCCCTCGGGCCGGCAGAAAAAAGAAAGAGCGGCGACAGGAGAGCCAGCGTGCACGCAAGAAAAAGTAAAGCGGCACGGCAGCGCGAGCGCATGGGCAGGGAACTCCAGAGATTAGACAGGTGCGCACATCAGCGGGCGATTCAGCAACACGCCAGCCCGAAGCGCCAGCGCGGGCCTCGCTGGCGCTTCGGGCTGGTGCAGCAAGTTTGCGTACGGCTATCGGGTGAGCCGGCAAGAAGTGAATCGTATAGCGGGTAGAGTCTGCGGACAAGTTGAGATTTGGCGGCGCGAGGCCGATTGGCCAGCGATTCGAACTGCTATCGCGGACCGCCATTCGCCGCTCCGGTTAGCTCGCGCACCTGTTCCTCGCTGAGGTGGTTCACCAGCCGGGCTCCCAGCTGAAAGTCGCCGCCCGCTCGTGGCGTGGCATGACGGACGTGAGCGAGAAAGGTACGCGCGGTATTGGCGGCGTCCGCCAAGCGTACAAGGAGATGCGACTCCGCCGGCAGCCAGCAAGCCGAGCTGATGCCGATGCCGTCGGTCGAGATGTCCACGACCTCGGCCATCCAGCTACTGCCGACCAGGACGACATTGACCCAGCAGGGCAATTCGCCGCTCGGACGATGGCGCACAAAGGCACGACGATCGGGCACAGGGGATCTCGTTCTGGGGTTTGGGGAGACTGCCGAAAACCGTCTTTGAACTACAGAACCATAAGTGCCGGCAAAATAGAAGAGCGCGCAAAACCCTCTCGGTTAAGAAGAGTTCTCCCAGGATTCCGGTCGTAGCGATCAAGCCGAGCACGCGGCCGAGATGTCCGCGGACCCTGAATCACCGCTCCCGAAGGTCGAGATGAAGCCCGATAACGAATATCTCACTGCTGAGTACGGAGTACCGAGTACCGAGTACGGAGTACCGAGTACCGAGTACTGAGTACCGAGTACCGAGTACTGGGTACTTCGACTGTATTGCCTATTGATCGAATGTAAACTCTTTGGGTACAAAGTCCTTCCGGGGATGGAATCCCCGAAAGGAGTATGTCGATGGAGCGACGTTTTCAAGCCCGTTTGGGCGAATTGATGGACGATGCCAAGGTTCATCCCCGCGTGGTCCGGGGACTGCTTACCCGGCTGGAAGATTACTTGGAGCCTT
>Ga0185299_10000643_pt1 | contig 86846 bp, 82 predicted proteins | sample PaiPotPPA55metaG_FD_128002 | JGI IMG/M metagenome (GOLD analysis project Ga0185299, IMG submission 128002) | Iron sulfur acid spring bacterial and archeal communities from Banff, Canada, to study Microbial Dark Matter (Phase II) - Paint Pots PPA... ...
GGCTGTAACCTCGTTAATCTTGGTAGCCCTCGCGCGTTCACCCCCAGCGCGCGACGGTTGCGTTGGCGCACAGGCCGGACGGACGGAGCACCCCCACTCATTGTTCGTCCGGCCCCCCTTTTTCTCCGCTACTGTGCAAGTTGAGCCGTGTTCGTTTAAGCTCTCGATATGGCTCCGACGCACCCGCGCGGAAAACCTCGCACTCACAATGCTTACCCGCGACGGTATCGCGGCTATCTGGATACTCCACCAGTCCGCTGCCAGAGCCTATCGCGACGGACACAAGATGGCGGCATGGGCCATCATCGAAATTGCGGAAGCTGCCGAGCGCGAGTGGCTGCGGAGGAATGCGCCCGTTGTTATCGGGGATTGGCGACCGTAGCCGCGCGTCGGCGCTTACGGGTCGAAGTGGACTTCCTCAAAGGACCCGTACTGGCGCTCCGCGTACCTGATCGCTCGTTCGCGCGAACGCGGGCCGGAGAAGATCGCTACCTCCATCGCATCGTCATCGTCAATCCACGGGACGTGCCATTCGCCAGGAGATTTGCGATCCTCGAAGACGTATGCAGGTTCGGTCATGCGGCGACACCTCCGCACATCTACAAACGCTGCTGCGGCTTCTTGTTCGCCAGAACCGTGCGTGGTTGCTCCGTCGGCTTTAACTTGCCGAGGATCGCCCGCAACCTCCGACTGCGCAGTGACATCGGGAACGGGTCAGCGGCAATCGTCAGTTCAGCAGCGCGATCAGCGCGGCTCTGTCGGCATCGTCGAGTTCGAAAAGGCATCGGACAGAAGCGCAAAAAAAGAGGGCCGGAAGGTTGGCGATCCCCATTTCCGGCCCAGTGATACGGCTACCCGGTCCGTGAGTAGCCGAAGGCATGCTGAAGACCCGGCAGCCTGCAAGCGATTTACCAGAAGTAAACTTAACAAAGGATGAAAGGCGCAATGGAGCGAGCCGATGCGAAATGGCCGGGCCGGATAGAGGGGGAGGCTTTCCAGCCCGGCCTCCGGTAGAGAGGTGATGCCGAACACCCCTCTTACCGTTCGCACCCTGCAAGATTAGCCCGTTGGGTTTACCGAACAGTTAAGGCAAATCTGCGGGGGTTGACCCCCAACGCAATCGGGCCGGGAAGCTGGGGGAGCACCGGTCCGACTGGCTACCTGGGCGGGTGATCAAATCCCAAAGTAGCGGACCGCTATCGCCGATCCGACTACAACGATCAAACGCGCGGTTACCCTCGGTATACTTTCAACCATAAGTCAATGTTTCAGTTCAGGTCCGCTAGCGTAAGTACCAAAAACGGAACAACGAAGAAGCTGTCACCGTTTCGATGGCGAGGTTGGTCCGAAACTGGAATGCAGACCATGCCCCAGGATGATCCTCGTTTTTCCCGTCGCACGGCTGACCAGCTTCGCGTAATGGCTGCTCGTGCCCCAGAGATTGCCGACGATCTGTACGACATGGCGGACAAGCTCGATTACGCGTCAAGTGATCGCGAGAGTGCGCCCCAAAAACCCGCCCTCAAGCTCTGGGTTTATCGCAACACTGCACTTCGACCGGTTTCGCCGTTTCGTCGCCTGTATCGGCGATTGCGCCCGTAGCGATCCATTCTTCAGGTCTGCCGCTGGCGTTCCGCTTCTTCTCGATACCAAACTGGATCGCGGGAAGTGCTCATGTGCAGACCGGAGGCGGCTATGGGCTATTCGGCATGGAGTTCCGTGGCCGTCGCGGACCCGGCTTTCGCGGCATGGGGCCGTCGCTTATGACGTAGTGACGCCACCCGGCCACAAGCTGCGGGTCGCAGAACGGGATCGCGCGGTATTTCTTGTTGATTATCGCGTCGAACACGTCATCGGCTCTGCCGTCGAACACGATGGGTGGGTTGGCATCCGGTTCGATGTAGATTTCGTCGAACTCCGCTTTGCCCTGGCCGATCAGCGCAGCCAATTCGTGCGCGGGTAGTGGCTGTTCGACCTTCTCTTTAAAGCGATGCCGCGCCCGCATGTAGCGAAACAGGACATCGCCGACCTTTGCTGCCTTGTCCCCATTGAGCTTGTCCATTGCCCGCCCCCGCGCTGTGAAGGAATGGAGGGTCGGGGAGGAGCGTTAAGGCCAGCTTTACGCGCCCGCCATAGCAGGCCGTCCGTGCGTGTCTCGGCGGTCTTCGCTGCTGCCGAATGTCGAACAACAAGAACAAGGGGCTTTAACGGCTTTTTTGAAGGCGACCATGAAGGAAGCCCCCGGAGGGGGCATGGGCCGATATGGTACCAGCGACTTTGGGCTGCCGGGCTGAGCTGCTGCTGCGCCTGATCCGGTGACGGCGGGTCGCAGTTCGCCGCAGGTCGAGACCAAACCATCCCCCAGCAACCAGACGATCCTCGCGCGGGATGGTCCCACCGTAGTTGGCGGTGGAGCATCCTATGTCCCCCGCTGTCTTCGATGGGTACACACTGACGAGGCAGTCACCCGAGACATTGATGACGTCTCATTAGGGTTGCATCGAGCATTACGAGACGCTATACAGGGCGGGTCTAGATCCAAACGAGACACCAGGGGACTGCTCGATGCTGTACGGATATGCCCGTGTAAGTTCAACGGACCAGAGCCTGATCGTTCAACAGGACGCCCTCAAGGCGGCTGGGTGCCAGACAATAAGGTCCGAGAAGGTGACCGGTACGACCAGAGAGGGCCGGACGGAGCTGGCGATCCTTCTCGACTTCATCCGTGAGGGAGACACGTTGGTGGTCACCCGGATCGACCGGTTGGCCCGTTCGATCGGAGACCTCCAAGACATCGTGAGGACGCTGAAGGCCAAGAGAGCGATGCTGAAGGCCACCGAGCAACCCATAGACACCAGTACAGCTGCGGGTAAGTGCTTTCTCGACATGCTAGGGGTCTTCGCCGAGTTCGAGACCAACCTGCGTCGAGAACGCCAGATGGAGGGGATCGCCAAGGCCAAGGCTGCGGGGGTTTACAGGGGACGGAGACCTACCATTGATCTGGAGAAGATCAGGGAGCTGAGAGACAAGGGTCTGGGTGCGACGGAAATCGCCAAGCGTCTAAGGATCGGTCGGGCTAGTGTGTACCGGGTGCTTGGTCGGCCTCCAGCGTCGGTGACTTAAAAGCCCCCCGATAGAGCTGAGCGTTCAGCGGGGACTTTGGTCTGGAGCGGGGCGACGATTATCTAAGTGGGGGACATTGTTCTGATGAACAAGGTTAACGAAAAAGACCAACCTCTCTATCCTAGAGAAATGTGGTGAAAACACCTAATCATACTATGGATAATCTCACCACATTTACAGTGACACCCAAAGAACCACTTAAAGCATCACTTGCAGAGGACACTCTCAGTCGGCTCTGTAGCTGGTTTGAGGCGATTGGACTTCGACCCTCTCCGTCAATGTGGGAGGGCATCGAGGATTTATGCGTCTGCCTCCAGCGCATGGCGGAGGGGGAAGCTCAACGAGACTTCTTCCTGTCTTCCCTCGATCCCGGCGTCGGTAAGACCCAGACTGTCTTCCACTTCCTCCTGGCGCTGCTGGCCTCACCGAAACACGAAGACGTCGGTGCCGTGGTCTTCATGTTCACCAAGGAGGAGATCAAGACCTTCGTCACCGAGGCGCTGGAGGCTGGTCTGCCCGAAGAGGCATTTGCCGCACGGGTTCACAAAGATGAGGTAGAGGTCAATGACCTGGGGTGTGGCGACCCTGAGAAGGCCCGCATCCTGTTCACGACCCAACAGCGTCTGGTCACGATTTGCTCGGGCCGGAGCTTTGGTGAGGTCCGAGAGTTCCGATACCGTGGTCAACCCCGTCAGGTTCGCATCTGGGATGAGCGTCTCGACCCGGCGTGGCCGATACTGCTCACTGGACGGAAGATCGCTGGTCTCTACCCTCATCTGCCCAAGGGGATCGGGCTAATCCACGACCTCGACCAACTCCGTCAAGACCTTGAGAATGCCGAGGACCGGAGCCTGATCGAGGTTCCCGATCTAGCCGCAGCGCATCGGCTTCCCGTGTCTGATCTCCAGTCACACCTCCGAGAGAAGCATGGAGACATCCAGACTGATGCTGCCGACCTGTGGCACCTATTCGGCAAGAAGGCGGTTGTCCGCAAGGAAGGCGAGGAGGCTAGGGTTGTCAGCTACCGGGAGAGCCTCCCCGATGACCTCGCACCGCTCGTCGTCCTCGACGCCTCTGGTCGGGTCAGCGCGACCTACAGCCTTTGGGAGCAACATCGCGGGTCTCTGATACGGCTGAAAGCGGGGCGCAAGCTCTACAACAACCTGACGCTCCATGTCTGGCGTATCGGAGGCGGTGCGACGACTGTACAAAACGACGATGGGCTCCGCCGCAGCGGGATCGTCGAGACAATCAGGTCCAACCCCACCGAACCTTGGCTTGTAGTCTGTCATAAGCGGCACGAGAAGCGGCTCAGGGACGAAATAGAGGTCGAGCTTGAGGGCACCGACATCTCAGTCGAGTTCACTCACTGGGGGCTGCACCGTGCCACCAACAAGTACCGCAACGTCGCCAACGTGATCCTGGCTGGTACGATGTTTCTTCCGCCCTCGGTCGGTGAAGCGATGGGCCGAGCCGCCGCTGGTTGCGCCCCCGAAGATGGTCCGCTCACAGGTGACCAGGAACGCGAATTGCTTATCGGGCATCAGGCCGACATCATCCTTCAGGCAATTTGTCGGGGATCGGCTCGTAGTACCATCGACGGGCGTTGTGGCCGGTGCGATGCGTACATCATTGTTCACCCGAAGCACGGCATCATCGAGCGTCTACAGGAGGAGGTCTTTCCTGGCTGTTCTGTCATGGATTGGACGCCGGTGAGGAGGCCACCCTCAGGCAGGGTAGCCGAGGCTCTCGAATACGTCCTTGACTGGTTTGAAGCGCACCCGGACGAGGACGAGCTGCGGTTCACCGAGGTCTACGAAGCCCTGGGGATCGAGCGGTCGAACTTCCATAAGCTGCGTCGTCACGAGGGTTTCGTGTTCGCGATAACGGAGAAGGACATCGGGACAGACAGTCCCGGTAGGTACGCACGGGCGTTTCGCCGCCAGCTCGATGAACCACCGTCTGATGGGGATTTCGAGGACTACTTCCCGACCCAGGACGATACCGAAGCGGCGGAGGTGTAACCGATCCAGCAACTGTTCCGCCGCTGGAGGGAGCGGGTAATTGCAACCCCCAGAAACCCGGCGGTCGGCATCCTTAGCGGTAGGAACGCAGTCAGCCGAGGCTGATTGTGGGAGGGCCGCATGGCAGGATGCCTATTTAGAGGGGGAGCCGTTACCAGCTCCGCACCTGACGCCGCCGGTCGCCTGGCAGTAATTACCCTCCCGACGAATTGCAGACTAGGCGTGATCTAAGCTGAGTTGATCGCCGATCAAGAAACTGCCGTCTTTGGCGAGCTTCTTAACCCTCTTTTATCCAAAGGCGTCTGAGGGACACTTGGACCGCAACTAGACGCGGGCGTCCCTCGCGACCCTCACGTGGGTTTACCGGGTATCCGAAGGCCAGCAAAGTGGTGGCCGGGCCGAACAAGCCAGCACTTGGTCGTGTCGCAGGCCAAGATGCGCCACTGATCGTTTCCGGCTCGATGAGCCAGCGACACAAGAGACGAGCGCGGACCTGAAGCTCGACGGAACACGCCACAGGAAGCCGCACGGGCGGTGGCGCGGTCGGTGCGACTTGAAGAGGAACGATCAGCCCCCAGGGGGTGCTACTGGGTTGGGGAGCTTCTTAATCGCCTCGGCCAGGATACTGAGCGGATAACCCTCGCTGCCGTAGGTATCGCCGACATCGCTGCGCGCGTGTCCCTCCAAGGCGAACCGGACATCGCGTGAGATGCCCGCTCGCCTGCACTGATCGGCGAACCGGTGACACCGCACACCTCCTTGCCAGAGGTACACGCCACTGGTACAGAGTGGGTCGAAAGAGCGGCTGAAGAGCCAAGGGAAACTGCGGACTTCGGGGCCTAACCAGCGTCTCCTGTCGGGGACGCCACTTTCTCCACCGATTATAGGCACCATCGGCCAAACGATCGGCGGGTGCGCCCCGATCCGTGGTTGCCTTGCTCCCTTTGACGATGCCGTTAGGGAAATGTGTTCGGCTGGATCACCGCCCTTGTGGCGGTGATATTCGGTGTGGTTGTGCTGATCGTCGCCCGTTATCTATGGCGATAGGCCCAGGAGCATGTAAACAGCAATGACGAGCACCGCCGTCAAGACGATCAGCCCCACGGACATTAGGACCCACAGATCGCGCGCCACGCCCGATGTGATCCCTTGCAGCCTCACCCTCCGGCAAACGTGCCCGTGCTCTGTTAATCCTGTGTTAAAATTAGGCTCTCTAATTTAACAATAGGGTGATCACGGCTGTCGCCGTCGACACAGGGGTGCACGGGCGCTGTGGGCAATGACTACCCTTAGATGGGGTATGGCGCCCTATCGCCGGCCTTACTTGTCGGCGATCTCGGTCTGCATCTTTTTTAGGATCTCGTCGATTGAGAGGTCAGGCCTGAGGCCTAACTCCAAACTTGTCTTGCCCTGTTTCGGCGTAGTTTCTGCAGGCTTCTCTTGGGAAGCTTCGGCCTGCTTCTGCGCGGCCGTGATTTGCCGCAGCAGGCTGTGAATTTCCTCGTCGGAGTATTCGCTATAATCGCCCATCTGGCACTCTCGCGGATGTGACGGCTTAAATACGACACGAGATTCGTAAAAATTCGGTTCAAAATTCCTAAATTCGGCGATGCACAGGCCTATTTTACGCCACCTGGCGTAGCGCTATACCTGCGCTTTCAACTCGCGGCGGCGAGCAAGCGCCCAATCATGCTCGTCTCGCTGCGCCGGCCGCGTTCTGCGGTCAGGATTGCGTCGACGCCGAGAGCGCGCCCGTAGCAGTGGAGCGCGAACATCACCTGCAGCAGAAACAGGAAGAAATAGGTCCACGGCCACTCGCCGGGCGCGCTGTAGAGGCCGAGCCACAAATTGAGGATCTGCAGGGCTCCGATGACCGCAAACAGCCGCACGAACGCGCCGAACATCAGCGAGACCCCGGTCAGCACTTCGAGTGCGTAGACCACTGGCGCAAACAGGTAGAAGTGCGGCAGCACGATGTTGTTGACGAAATCTGCTTGCAGCGGGATCGCGGCATGCTTGCCCATCAGACCCATCCAATAGGCGAGGCCCGTCTCTCCGAATGGCGCCTCGGGATGATCGGTGTAGAAGGGCGGCAATTTCCACAGGCTCTGCTGCCACCAGAAGGCGCCCATTACCAGCCGGATCGACCACTGCACGAGGTTCGAGAAGCGGCGCTGCTCGGGAATGCGATGCCAGACGAACGCGGCAATCAGCACGCTGCCCAATACCAGCAGCCAAAAGACCGCGGTTGTCCACACCGGGTTGGTGACGAACGCGACGACATCGGAAAACGGGTTTGGGTTCATCGCAAATGCCTCCCCGCTGTCGGTATGGTTATGGATGCGCGCTCGCGACCCTCGGCTGCGATCCGCACAAAAGTTGCCAGGATGCGCCAGCTCGCCTTCACCGTTCCCAGCAGATTGCCGGAAACCTTCGATGCGCCGCCGGCGCGACGGCGATGCGCGACGGGTAGCTCGAGGATGCGCAACCCGGCGCGCGCGGCCCGCATCTGCATCTCAAGGTTCCAGCCGTAGGTGTCTTCGCGCATGCCGAGGCGCATCAGCGCATCGCGGCGGATCGCGCGCAACGGGCACATATCGGTGTAGCGCATCCCGTAGAGCAGCCGCACCGCGCCACCGAGGATCCGCCCGGCAAGGAGTTGATGGGCGGTCATGCTGCCCGGCTGCCGCTCGCCTCGCGTGCGGGAACCGATGACGAAATCATAGCGGCCCTCGGCAATCGGCTCCACGAGGCGCGGGATCAGCTCGGGGCAGTCGCTGCCGTCCCCGTCGAGGAACACAATGACATCGCAACCCTGGGCGGCCTCGGCGCCGGCCCGGCACGCCCGGCCATACCCGCGCTCGCCCAGGCTGACGATTCGGGCGCCAGCCGCACGCGCGCGCTCGACCGTGCGGTCGGCACTGCCGCTATCGACGACGATAACCTCGTGTACAACCTCGCGCGGGACGGCGGCCAAGACTCCGCCGATCGCTTCCTCCTCGTTAAGCGTCGGGATCACGAGCGCGACCCGCGGCTGTGCCATCGTTCACAAACTCCAGCGCAGCCCGCAACCGGCACAGGCGGGCGGCGGCTGCTCGCTCAACAGGGCGCTGCGGAATGCCTGATAGCGCGGCCCGTTCCAGATCTCCCGGAGGCTTTGCTGCGTTGCGTCGCCCAACGTGAAACTGTCATAGCCGCGCATCGAAAACGGCGCGATGCAGCAGGGGATCGCGCGCCCGTGCGCGGTGAAATACATCAGGCTCCACGGGCGGCGGCACAGCGACCATGGCTGCGTTTGGTCCTGAGGCGTGATGCTGGCGGCGGGATCGGTCGCACCCGATGCGTTGAAATTAATCCCCAGGCTGCGAGCGAGCGCCTCGGCCTCGCGCACCAGCTGTCCTTCTTCATCCTCCCCGCCGGCAAACAGCGCCGATTCCGCGCGCGCCAGCCCTTGTCCCTCGGGGAAATAGACGAGGCGTTGCAGATAGATTTCGGCGACGTCGATCTGGTGCGCGAGGCGTACGAAATCGCCGAGCTGCGCGACGGTCTCCTTGAGCCCGGTCAGCCATAGCGACACACGCGGCCGCTCGACCGCGAGCTCGCGCTGCATCGCCCGAAACGCGCGAACATTGCGCACGATGCGGGCAAACATGTCGCGTCCTCGCACGAGCTTGAACGCCCGCGGTTCGGCTGCATCGATCGACACGCGCAGCTCGTCGAGACCGCTGTCGATGAGCTGCTGTCCCTTGCGCCGGGTCAGCAAGGTGCCGTTTGTGTTGAACAGCACGTAGGTGCCGCGGTCCTTCAGATAGCGGATCATCCGCGGCAGCGTCGGCACCATCATCGGCTCGCCGACGCCGTGGAGCACGACGCGCGCAATGCGCGGGAACTGGTCGACGATGTGGGTAAACAGCTGCCAGCTCATATCCGCCGGCGGTTCGAGCGCCTCGAAGGTGCGTGGACACGTCGTGCAAAGCAGGTTGCAGCGGTTTGTCGTCTCGAGGTAGAGGCACACCGGTTCGACTTCGGCGCGCGGGCCGCGCTCGACCGCGATGTGATCAAAGTACCGCCGCGGGTCGGGTTGGTTAGCCTCGCGCACGCTGACCGACATGTTCAGCTGCTCCGGTTGGCACGGCGGCGATGATACCAGAGATCCATTACCGCCAGCATCGCAAACGGGCCGTAGACAATCGATTCGATCGCGAGCCGGTAGTCATTGCGCACGATGTGGAACCCGACCGGGACGAGGTAAAGCACCAGACACGCAGTCGTGAGCCAAAGCAACGCCCAGGAGCGGACGAAGCAGGCGACGACGATCAGCCACGCGAAATACCAGGGGTAATGCGGCGAGACGAGGACCACAAACGTCGTCGCCACTAATGCAGCCGCGGCGAACAGTGAACAACGGCTGTCGCGAATGAGCACGATCGCGGCGGCGAGGGCCACGAGGATCGCGGCAGCTCCGATCACGTAGGCTCGTCCGGTCAGCTCCGCCAGCGGCGGCAAACGGTGGATCAGGCTCAGGAGATAAAAACCGGCGCCGGCGGCATCGAACCCTTCTTCCCCTGCATAACCCGGCAGAAAGCCGAATACTCGCCATCCGACGCTGATGAAAGGCAGATACGCGACGATGATCGCCGCCGCGAAGGCCAACGGCATCGTCCAGGCCCAGCGTCGATAAAATGCCGGCAACAGAACGGCCGGATAGAGCTTCGTCAGCGTCGCGCCGGCCAGGAAGAACCCCGTGAGTCCAGCGCGATAGCGGCGCGTCGCCCATAGCGCCGCCACAGTGAGCGTGATCAGCGCGGCGTCGATGTGGCCGCTGCCGGCAAATTCCCACAGCGGCAGCGGGTGCCAAGCATAAACCACGACACGCAGAGCAGGCAGGCCTTCCGCGGCGAGCATACGAACCAGCAGGAGAAAGGTGATGATCTCGAACCCGACCATCGCAACCTTCATCGCGGTGACCGACTCGCTGACCCGCGTGACCAGCAGAAAGATCGCCTCGGCGAGCGGCGGGTAGATCGTCACGGCCGTATCGGCGCGATTGATGTTCGGAAAGATTTCCGGGTCGCGCAGTCGCTCCAGTTGCGGATCGGCCGGGACGTAGCGGTAGGGGTTGATGCCGGCCGCGATGACGCGCCCATCCCAGACATAGCGATAGACGTCGGTCGACAGGTAGGGCGGCGCGCAAACGACCGGGATGCGCATCAATGCCGCGACGGCCGCGATACCCAGAAGGAGATGCCGCGACGGTGGCCCGTTCCACGCCGACCAGACTGCGACCAGGTAAATCGCACCCTGCAGCAAGGCAACCGCAAGAAACGGCGCGAGGTTGTCCTGCGATTGGAAGATGAGGCCCAGGCCGGTAAGCGCAAACAGGACCGCCCCGCTCGCCGCGAGCGCGGCCAGGCGCTGCCGGCTCACGGGCCGGCACGGCCGGCCGAGGGACTGGTCGGGCCACGCTGCAAAGGTGAAGCGCCCTGACGAAGCCGGCTCCGCAAGAAGGCCGCGGTATGCGGGGCGCGGTACAGACCGCGGCCATTGCCGTCGTCGGTCTCCTCGAGCAGTTCAGTATTGAGCCGACATAGCGACTCGATATCGTCAACGTCGTACCAGACCGGCAGCACGACCGGTTCGAGCCCGATCTCGCGCGCCCGCTCGACGGTTTGCTTGAAGACAAGCGGCGTGCTCCAGGCGATATCCTCGAACAGGCGGGGGTGTGCCTGCTTCAATCCGATCAGGTAGTATCCGCCGTCCTCCGCCGGGCCGAGGACGATCCGATCGCCGGGAAGCGAAAGCGCCCGCGCTGCGTCAACCAGCAGCGAGGTCGGCAGCGTCGGACTGTCGGAATTGATCAGACATGCCGCGCCGTACCCCGCGGCCAGCAGGTCCCCCGCGGCATCGTAAAGGCTCGCAGCGAGACCGGCGCGCCGCGACGGCAGCAATCGCGTGCCGGCCGCTGCCAGCGATGCAAATTCGGCCGCCGCATCCGGCGGCGAATACGCGATATAGCCTTCAATCGCGGCCTGCCGGGCAGCGGCGGCAATATTCTCGGTGGCGTCGCGGATGAAGCAGGCGCTGAGCGCTGAGGCTTCCTCGGCCGACAAGGGCGGAACGAGACGGGTCTTCGCCTTGCCGACACGGGGCGCCTTGGCCATCACCGCGATCGCGCAAGATCCGCTCGGCGCGGGTTTCAACGCGGCGTTCCCTCACGCTCGCGCCATGCCCGCGCGACCGCTCCGATGACGGCCAACGAGGCATACGCGCCATCGGCCTCGCCCTTTTCGAAATCGCCGCCGTCGACCGCCATCTGGTTGGTGACATGCGCCAGGCACAGCACCGGCTTTTGCCGGGCCTGCGCGAACGCATAGAGCGCCGCCGCTTCCATCTCGACCGCGAGGATGCCGCGGACTCTCGCCTGATCGATCGCCGACGCGGTCTCGCGAAACGGTGCATCCGTCGTCCACGCGGCGCCGCGGTAAATCGGTTGAGCAGCGCCGCGCAGCGCCTGCATCGCCGCCTCGACGAGCGCGCGATCGGCATGGGCGAATTCGGCCGGCGGCAAGTAGTGATAGCTGGTGCCCTCGTCGCGCAGCGCGCGGTCGATCACGACGAAATAGGGCGTCGGCCCTTGCGCCAGAATCTGCCCGGCCGAGGTCATGCTGATGAGCAGCCGGCAACCGGATACGAACAGCTCTTCCGCCAGCAACACCGCAAATGACGCACCGACGGCGCAGCCGATAATGCCGAACCGATCGCCGGCATGATCGAATTCGTAAAGCTCGGTATGGTAGCAGGCCCATCCGGGCGATAGGTTGGCGCGTCCTTCCTGGCGCAGAGTACGAACGATGTCGCCGTCGGGATCGAGGATGCAGATCTCGGGAACGGCAATCTCGGGCACCTGCTTTTGCCGGCGCGCCTCGCGCAGCAGGTTGGCCGGCTCGAATACCGATGTCGCTGCATGATCCTTATCGGCGAGGATCGGCGGCAAGCGTCGTGGGTCGGCACTGTGTGGCATGATTGTTTCTTGCAAGGCTGGCCCGGTCCGTCAAGGCAAGCGCACCATCGGTCCGGTCTGTCCGATCAGCGGAACTCGTAGGTTGCCGGTTCGAACCGATCACGCAAAGGGAGGTCAGCCGATGAATAAGCCCATCTTACTCGGGACCTTGATAGCGTCGCTGTTTGCCCTTGCAGTGCCCACGCCGGCGCCGGCCGGGGAAGATCCGGTATCGCTGGCGGAGCAAGACCTGGCAGCCGAAAGCCGGCTCAATGATCGTCGCCGGCCCGCGCTTGTTCACACCGGCTGCTTCAATGCGCTGCTGTCGATCGGCAGCTTTCGCAAGCGCTTGCCGGTTGCCGCGAAAATCGCGTTGGTCACCGCAGCCGGAATTGCCGACGTCCCGGTCTCGCCCATTCCGCCGGGCGGTTCGGAGCTTTGCACGATGTGGACCTCGATGGCCGGCGCTTCGTTCATGCGCAGCATTTGATAGGTGTCGAAGTTGGTTTGTTCGACACGGCCGTCCTTCACCGTGATCTCGCCATACAGCGCGGCCGTGATGCCGAAGATGATCCCGCCCTCGATCTGCGCTCGGATCGTATCGGGATTGACAGCGGTGCCGCAATCGACCGCGCAGACGACCCGTCGCACCCGAACCGCACCATCCTTCGACACTTCGACTTCGGCAACCTGCGCCATGTACGTTGCGAAAGCGAGCTGGAGCGAGACGCCACGGCCGCTCCCTCCCGGCAAGGGCTGCTCCCAGCCCGCCTTCTCGGCGGCCAGATCGAGGACGGCTTTGGCGCGCGGCGACTTGTCGAGCAGAGCGCGCCGATAGGCTACCGGATCCTGCTTCGCCGCCGCCGCCAATTCGTCGACAAAGCTTTCGGTCACAAAGACGTTGTGCGACGGCCCGACGCTGCGCCAGAACGCCGTCGGAATGCCCGGCGGCTCGACCCGCACATATTCGACATGCAGGTTCGGCAATGCATAGACCAGATCGATCGCGCCCTCGGTCGTGTCGGGGTCGAGACCATTGCTGAAGAACGGCGGCGCCCATCTCGCCATGACCGAGGAGCCGGCGAAGCGATGTTTCCAGGCAACCGGCATGCCCTTCTGATCGAGACCCGCAGACAACCGGTCGAACCAATACGGCCGGTACATGTCGTGCTGGACGTCTTCCTCGCGCGTCCAGACGACCTTCACCGGGCCGTCGACTTGCTTGCCGACCTCGACCGCGCGGATGACCCCGTCGGCCTCGAGGCGCCGGCCAAAGCCGCCGCCGAGCAGATGATTGTGAACGACGACTTTGTCGAGCGACAGCCCGGCGGTCTTTGCCGCCGCGGCTTGCACCCGTGCGAGGGCCTGGCTGCCGACCCAGATTTCGCAGCTGTCCTTGCGAACATGAACCGTGCAGTTCATCGGCTCCATTGTCGCATGCGCGAGGAACGGGACCTGGTAGGTCGCCTCGACCTTGGTGACGGCGCTCGCGATGGCGTGGTCGACATCGCCGATATTCTGCGCGACGGCGCCCGGATTGAGCGTCGCCTTATCGAGCTCAGCGACGATGTCCTGCATGTTGAGCTTGGCGTGCGGGCCGTCGTCCCATTCGATGACCAGGGCCGCGAGCCCTTTCTTCGCCGCCCCCATGTGGTCGGCGACGACGGCGACGGCGTCGTCGAGCCGCACGATCTGACGCACGCCCTTGACCGCCTTGGCCGCCGCGTCGTCGACGCTCTTCACCCGGCCGCCAAACACCGGAGACTGCGCGAGCGTCGCGATCTTGACGCCCGCCGGCCGAACGTCGATGCCGTAGACCGCGGTTCCGTTGACCTTCGCCGGCGCGTCGAGGCGCTTCGCCGGGGTGCCGATCAGCTTGAAATCCTTCGGTTCCTTCAGCGCCACGCTCGCCGGCACCGGCAAGCGGGCGGCGTCGGCGGCCAGCTCGCCATATTTGAGACGGCTGCCCGTCGGCGGATGCAGCACTTCGCCGTTTTGCGCGCGGCACGACGCCGGATCGGCATTCCACCGCTTTGCCGCCGCCGCTACGAGCATCGCTCGTGCGGTCGCGCCGGCTTGGCGCAAGGGCTGCCATGCCGCGCGCATGGCGTTGGAGTTGCCGGTTGCCTGTATCCCGCCCAGCAACGGATTGCCGTAGAGCTTCTCGTTGGGCGGCGCGTGTTCCAGGCGCACCTGCTTCAGATCGACCTCGAGTTCTTCGGCGATCAGCATTGGGATCGCGGTATAGGTGCCCTGACCCATCTCGACATAGGGCATCGTCAGGACGATTGCTCCATCGCCTTCGATGCGGATGAAGGCATTGGGGGCAAAGCCGCCGGCATCCGCCGCTGCGGCATCGCGGCCGGTAAACGGCAGGCTCAGGCTCAGCAATAGGCCGCCGCCCGCGCTCGCTCCCGCCTGTAGGAAGCCTCGCCTGGAGAAAGGGACGTGATTGGAAGCCATCGTCAGCCTCCCTGTGCCTGAGCGGCCTGTTTGATGGCGTCGCGAATGCGGAGATAGGTGCCGCAGCGGCAGATGTTGCCCGACATCGCGTCGTCGATATCGGCATCCGTGGGATGCGGGTTGCTCGCGAGAAGCGCCGACGCGGACATGATTTGGCCCGACTGACAGTAGCCGCATTGAACGACCTCCCGGTCGAGCCAAGCCTTCTGAATCTTGGCGCCCGCGGGCGTCGCGCCGATCGCCTCGATTGTCGTGATGTCGGAGGCGCCGATGCTGTCGATCGAGGTGATGCAGGATCGCGTCGCGACCCCGTCGATATGCACCGTGCATGCGCCGCAAAGCGCCATGCCGCAGCCGAATTTCGTGCCGGTCATCCCGAGCACGTCGCGCAACACCCACAACAGAGGAGTGTCGCCGTCGACGTCGACCGTCCGATCGACGCCGTTGACCTTGATCGTGGTTGCCATGGTTGTCTCCAGAGGCTAGTCGCGCGGATCGACACCGATCGAAATGGCTGCATCTAGATAGGTGTATATACTCTTATTTGACAGCAAATGTATACGCGTCAACTCCCAGCGCTAGCGGTCTTCGCGGCAACGGCAGTGACTGCCCGCGCCGCGGCTCCTCAAAGTCCAAGATCGCTCAAGCCCGGATGATCGTCGGGGCGGCGGCCGAGCGGCCAGTGATATTTGCGCTCGCTCTCCTCGATCGGCAGATCGTTGATGCTGGAAATCCGCAGGCGCATCAGACCGCGCTCGTCGAATTCCCAATTCTCGTTGCCGTAGCTGCGAAACCAGTTGCCGCTGTCGTCGTGACACTCATAGGCGAAACGGACGGCGATACGGTTCTCGCGGAAAGTCCAGATCTCCTTGATCAGCCGGTAGTCGAGCTCGCGGTGCCATTTTCGGGTCAGGAATTCTTCGATTGCTGCGCGGCCCTGCAGAAATTCCGCACGATTGCGCCAGCGGCTGTCGCTCGTATAGGCGAGCGCGACCCGCTGCGGATCACGCGTGTTCCACGCATCCTCGGCCATGCGGACCTTCTGGATCGCCGTTTCGAGCGTGAAGGGGGGAAGCGGCGGCCGGCTCTCGCTCATGGCAGTCTCCTCGAAACTCAGTCCAATCCCGCCGGGCCAGATCACAATTCTAGGAGGACTCGTTTCTTGTGACGATGTTGAAGAGCCGTGACCGTTGCATGATATGCCCCGGCGGGCGTCGCGTTTTATTCGGCCGCTTCGGGTTGGCTCATCGAAATGTTGAGGCGTCGCGCGCGTGCTTTTCGAACAGCTGGTAGTCCTGCACCAGAAGCGGGCCGCGCGGGCCCGCTGTCAGGGAGTTCTGGCTGTCAGCGACGGGCGCGCCCGCCTCGGTCGTAATCACCGGTTTCGCGCTCATAGTTTCCTATTTGGCAGGTGAGGGGTTCGCTGACACGCGCACTATCCAACCCCGGGGTTATCGTGCGCGTCGCCCCGGCATAAAATTCAGTTTAATCGGAGCGGCGCACGCTTTGCGGCACGGGTCGGCGATCAGCCGGCCGGGACCGGCTGCCAATTGGTGGTGCACTGCTGGACGTAGGGGTAATACCCTGCGGGATTCTGGCAGTAGTACCAGTATTGCGACGCATAAGGCTGGCTGTAACCGCTGCTGTAGTCAGTGCCATAGCCGTAATCGGGATAGCCGTAGCCATAACCGTAATCGTAGTTCGGGGAATCCCATCCCCAGCCGCCGCCGAAAAATCCGCGATCGCGAAACCGGTCATGATCGCCACCAAAATGCGCGCCTCGAAACCCGCCGAAGCGGTCGCCGCGGCCGCGGTCGCCGAAGCCGCCGGCGCCGAACATGTTGCCGTGGAAACCGCCGCCGCTGAACCCGCCGCCATGGAAACCGCCACCGCCGAAGCCGCCGCCGTGGAAGCCGCCGCCGCCAAAGCCGCCGCCGTGACCACCGCCAAAGCCGCCGCCACCGTGACCGTCGCCGCCTCCACCGCCACCGTGACCGCCGCCGCCGCCGCCCCCACCGCCGCCCCCACCGCCACCGCCGCGGGCATCTGCAGGAACAGGCTGCGCTAAGACGAGCACCCCGGCGAGCGCGGCAACGGCGATACCCAAACGGCTTCCAATGCTGATCGTTTTCATGCAGACCTGCTCCTGACGCCTGCCGCCGATGCGGCGACTGTGATAAGGGGTCATGTCAGGAGCAATCTTGGCGCCCGTCCTCGCCCCGGAATGAAATCGCGTTTAATCGGTTTTCCGAGCTGCAGGCTGGGGCGCGCCGGATTGATGTCGCGTGCGCGCAGACGCCGACGCCCCCCGGCATTGCTTCCGGGGAGCGTCGATCAGCCCAGGAGAAACTAAGGTGCTTGCTTCGGAGTAATCGGCGGCTCGCGCGGTCGCGGGCTTACGAACCGTTGTAGCGGCCGAAGTTCGGCGAGGTGAACGTAGGGCGCCAGCTCACGAGCATGAATTTCGGTTTAAGTGATGCCATATCCGGTCAGCGCCGCTCTCCGGCCGATCAGTCCGTCGCCGTATGAAAGCCGTGATAGTTGGTGACGTCGAAATCCTGTGGCCTGACCAGTTGCCATTTTTGGTACAGCTGACCGTTACCGCCGTATCCTTCGAGCAACATCCAGCGCGGCGCGTTGGGATCCGTCGGAGGCGCTGGCGAGCCGGCCCCCGGAGGCAGCGCGCTGATCTGGCCGTAGGGGAGGGGGTAGGTGACGGTCTGCGCAATGGCCGGCGCCGTGCCAATCAGCACCGCGAGAGCGCCGATCGCATGCAGGGTGCTTTTCATGCCACTCACCAGCTGCGGCTTGTGAGCACCGAACGCGATGTCACATTCGCCCCGATTGTGAGATCGGCTTTTAGCCGGTTGGAGGTCTGATGCGGCATCGGCGATGCTGTCTGGCGAAACCTCGCGAGCACCCGGAGTCTCGGGGCTTGCGCCGCGGCCGCACAACTGGTGTCGCTCACGCTGGGGCCAGCCGCGGCCGCCGTCGCTGCCGGGACAGCCGGCGACATTCCGCCGTGAAACACGCTCGCCAAGATCAGGGCGAGCGCGCCGATAATCGCACAGAGCAGCCAGCCGCCGGCGATGTCGCGGCCGGTCGGCGCATCGAGGCGTTCGTTGTCCATCGCTGATATCCCGAGCATCTCGCCCGAGGCGGCCGCAGCAGCTGCGGCGTCAGGCGATTATCAGCTGATCCTGAGGGATGCCGCTTCGGCTCAGCGACGGCGAGCGGAGCGCTGAGCGATCGCTTGCCGGGCAGGCGTGAAGCGCGCTGCAATCGTCACGTAGCCGAGCCAGAGGCCGATCGACAGGAGGCTGACCGCGGTTGAAAGCATTGTGTATTCCTCCCGACATGCCGCACATCGGCTGTTGAGAGATCACTTGGGCACGGCAGATGGCGGGAGTTTTTCGCCAACATGAAATCGGGTTTAACTTGGGCGCGACGCTGCCGGCGCGACGGTTCCAAGCGGCCTGGTCAATTGCCTGCCGCATTGCCTGCTGCGATGACCGGGGGCGGCGGCGTCGCTGCGTGGACGGCGTGCGTCACCGGCAAGCCGTCGAGCAGCCGATGGGAGAAGACCAAGGTCAAATCCAACACCGCAAGCCCGATTGCGAACATGACCAGCAGCACATTCAAATCCGCCGCGAACCGATCGAGGCGCTGCAGCCATGCCCTGCGAGGGTCAGGATGGCGCGGAAGTGGCCCTTTGGACATCAGCTCAGGTCCTTTTCCGCTACGCCAATCAAGGGCGCTGACACCGACGCGGCCTCGTTCGCCGCGACGACAAACCGCGAGCCGCGGCCGGGCGCCGAGTAGACCTCGATGCCGTGGCCGAGGAACGCGGCCGCGCATTTGACGATGAAGAGCCCCAGCCCGAGGCCATCGGCGCGCGTGTTGTCCACACGGCGAAACGGCTTGAAAATATCCGCTAAGTCGTTCGGGGCGATGCCGACGCCGTTGTCGCGTACCTCAAGACGCATGGCTGCCCCGACTCGGCGCGCCGTGACGAGGACGCTTCCCCCGGATGGCGTGTAGTCGATCGCGTTGCCGATGAGGTTTCGCAAGATGCCGCGCAGCAGCACGGCGTTACTCGATACGGAGGCGCGCGTCGGAACGATGCGAAGGCTGACCCCTTTCAGCCTTGCCGGTTCGGCGAATTCCGCCTGGAACAGCGCGAAAATCGGACCCAGCGGGACGGTTTCTTGACGACCGCCGTTCGAGGGTTCGAATAGGCGAAGAGCATCGACAAGTTGGTCGAGCTTGTCGCTCAATTTGCTGGCCGCATCCTCCGCCCGCGCCAACTGCGCCTGCTCGACGCTGCCGTCCAGAATTTTTGCCAGCATGTCATGCGCGCCGATGATGACTTGCAACGGCTGGCGCAAATCGTGGCTGGCAAGCGCCAGTAGCGCGGCGCATAGATCGTTGTTGCTTTGGGCGAGACGGCCGCAATTGTTGAAACCGGCAGCCGCGATGGCCGGCGCGGTGCGATGCTCGGCAACAGTACTGGCTGCGAAACCGATCGTCTGCATCCGATTCTGTCCCTCTGATTGGGTGACGGCTGCCGGAGCGATCTGCCAGCCACTGGAAAAGACGCAGACCGCAGCTGAAGGCAGACACATATCGGGGCAGGGATGGCGCGGGCTTCGCTTAAAGGTGAATTCCTTTTTAAGGGGCGTGCGAGCCGACGCGACGGGAGGTGATATTCAAAGTCGCCAAACCGCCAAGCACGGCGTTGCGCGGGCCCTCTTCCCTTGCCGCGCCGCTTGCAGGTTAAGGCATCGCCGCGCTGGACACGTGAAGATCCAGCCGCCTCGGGCTGGCGACATCGTCGCGCCACAGCGCCACGCGGCAGCCGGGCTGAGCGTCTTCGATCGCCAAGTGGAGCTCATGCAGCTTTGCAACGGCGGCGACGAGACTGAGACCGAGCCCGCTGCCTGGCGTCGCCCGGCATTTGTCCACCCGATGGAAGCGCTGCAGCACCGCGTCTCGTTCTGATTCGGGAATCCCCGGCCCCGTATCGCTCACCTCGACGCCCAGACGACCTTTTCGGCGCGACGTGCGCAACACGACCCGCCCGCCGGGAGGGGTGAACTTGATCGCGTTATCGACGAGATTGCCGATCGCCTCGAACAGCAGGCTCGGGTCGCCGGCCATCTGGGCGTCGGCGGCGGCAACATCGTTCTCGACCGACAGCAAGATCCTCTTTCCCTCGGCCATCGGTTCGTAGAGCTCGGCCACGTCGGTCGTCACCGTCGTGAGGTCAAGCGTTATGAACCCAGCCCGTCGAGCGCGAGCCTCGACCTCCGCGATGCGAAGGAGCGCACTGAACGTAGTGAGAATGCCCTTGGTTTCGGCAATGGCCTCATCGATCGCCGCAACGTACTCCTTGGCAGTCGCGTCGCGCCGACGTACCCGCTCCAACCCGGCGAGAAGGCGGGTCAGCGGGGTCCGCAAATCGTGGGCAATGTCATCGATGACGCCCTTCACCTCGTTCATCAGCCGCTCGATTTCGTCAAGCATTCGATTGACGACCCGAATCAGCCGGTCGAGGTCTCCGCCGCCGTTGCCGGTCGGAAGACGCTCGCTCAGATCTCCGTTGACGATGCGCTCGATCGCCCGCGTCACCCCATCGATGCGCCCGAGCGCTCCCGCTCCCGTCAGAACGGCGCCCGTTAGCCCCAGGACAAGCACGACCAGCGCGCCGGACGCCATCGCACTGAGCTGCGAATCCCGGAACTGGCGGACTTCCCGCAGGTCTCGCCCGACGAGAAGGATTTCGCCGGATGCTAGCCGGTGCATCATCCCGCGAAATGCCGCCTCTTCGTCGCCGCGCTGCAGCGCGAAATGGAACGGCTGGTCCATTGGCGGCAAGGGGGCTGGTAGCGTAGCCGGGGACCCGGCAACCCAACGCCCCTCGGCATCGAACAGCGCAACCGGGCGGCGGCCTTCCGGATCGAGCATCGCGCGAGCGTTCAGCGCCCGCATGCGCTCGCTCGAATGTGCCGTGCTGCGCGAGGCCAGCTCATTCCGGAGCCAGTCATTGAAGCCGTCCGACAGATAGCGGGACGTCTGCCAATACATGAAGCCGAAAAGGGTCAGCGACGCCGCACCGAACAGACCGAGGAACAGCAGCGCGAGCCGGAAACTCGTGGTGCGCGGGATATCACTCAGCCCCACGGAGGACATAGCCCGAACCCCGCACCGTGTGGATCATTTGAGCGAGTTCACCTTCTTCGAGCTTTCGGCGAAGGCGGCCGATATGGACATCGATGACGTTCGTCTGCGGGTCATAATGGTAACCCCAGACCTCCTCGAACAGCATCGTCCGTGTGACCACCCGGCCGGCATGCCGCATCAGGTATTCGAGCAGCCGGTATTCGCGCGGCAACAGCTCGATCGTCTGCCCGGCGCGCCGCACCTCTCGCGTCAATAGATCGATCTGTAGGTCGCCGACCCGCAATGTGGTCTCGCGCTGCGGCATGGCGTGGCGCCGTATCAGGATCTCCAGCCGGGCGGTCAATTCGATCGATTCGAAAGGCTTTGTCAGATAATCGTCGCCGCCGGCCCGCAGCCCGCGGACGCGCTCGTCGACCGCCGACAGCGCGCTGAGGATCAGGACGGGGGTCTCGGTTCGAATGGTGCGCAACGTCGCCAGAACGGCCAAGCCGTCGAGGTCGCCCGGCAGCATTCGGTCCAGCACGATCGCGTCGTATCTCTCGGCGGTCGCTCGCAAGAGACCGTCGCGCCCGTTATAGGCGCATTCGACGTCGAAGCCATAATCGCCGAGTGCCGCGGCTATTTCCGCGGCGGTCCGCCGATCGTCTTCTATGACCAGGACTCTGGCCATTCCTATCCTCACCTCGAAAGAGCTGCCGATGCCATCTTGCCGTCGCCCCGGCGAAGCCATGTGTCCAAGGACTCGCCGAAAATCGACTGCCCGGCTAACGCGGCCCCGTACGGTCCGGGTTGACAGCATGTCGCTGCAGGTGCGGCAACATACCGCGCTGCTGCCGCGCCAGGGCAGGGGCACCCGCAATATACAGGAAAATCAACGTCAAAACCGAGCAGGTTTGGCTCTTCATCAAATTACCCCGAAAGTCACGCGATGAACCGGCGTCACGATCGCGTGTTTCAGGAGCCACATATGTTGTTCAGCTCGGGCAACATGCTCATCTCCAGAGCGTGAATTCCGTTTTAGGAAAGGGGGCCCTCGCGTGCGCGTGCTGGTCGCCGAGGATGATCAACGGACTGCGGATTATCTCGTCCGCGGCCTTACCGAAAGCGGACACATAGTCGATCGCGTCGCGGATGGCGAGGCGGGATTGGCGATGGCGATTGAGGGGATTTACGACGCGCTCGTTCTCGATCGCAAGCTGCCGGGTATCGACGGGTTGACCCTGGTTCGGCGCCTGCGCCGTCGCGACCGGCGGACGCTGGTGCTGATGCTGAGCGGGGTGGCGACGACAATAGCCCGGGTCGAGGGATTGCAGGCCGGCTGTGACGACTACCTGATCAAGCCCTATTCCTTTTCTGAGCTTCTGGCGCGCTTGGAAGCGCTCGGACGCCGGGCCGACCGCTCGCGCCGCCGCGCCGTCCTGCGGGTCGGGGATCTCGAGCTCGACACCGAATTGCGCGCCGTGTCGCGCGGCGGTCGGGCGATCAAGCTGCAGCGCCGTGAGTATTTGCTGCTCGAGCAGCTGCTGCGCCATGCCGGACAGGTCGTGACGCGCTCGATGCTGCTTGAAGCGGCGTGGACCTACGATTTCGAGGCGCGCGGTCACATTGTCGATATGCACATCCACCGTCTGCGCCAGAAGATCGACGACGGCTTCGAGTCCCGGCTGATCCACACCGTAACCGGCGCCGGCTACACGGTTCGCGAAGCGGAACCGGTAACATCGCCCGCCTAGTCAGGCGGCCGGCATCTCCGTCAATGGCTGTCAGCCGGCGGCGCCTTTGCCGGGCCGACCTGGCGCAGCAACGGCACCAGCAGCGTCGCGACCAGAAAGGTAAGCATGATCGCGCGGAACGCGTCGGCATAAGCCAGGGTCGAGGCCTCGCGATAAGCCAGATGCCATAGCTGCTTGAGCGCGGCGATGTGACCGTCCTCCGGGCTGCCGGGGATCGCCTGATAGCGCTGCGCTGCGCTGGCGACCAGCCGCTGCATAGGCGCATTCGCCGGCGTCAGATGCGAGGCGATCGCATCGAAATGGAAATTGGTGCGGGCGTTCAGGATTGCGCCGCACACGGCGATGCCGACAGCGCCGCCGAGATTGCGCATCATGTTGAAGAGGCCGCTGGCGTATTTCAGGCGTTCGGGCGACAGGCTGCCGAGTCCCAGAGTCACGGCGGGAGCCACCGCAAACACTTGCGGGAAGCCGCGCAGAATCTGCGGCAGCAGAAACTGGTCGCCGCCCCAGTCATGGGTGATGTAGCTGTAAGCCCACATCGACAGGCCGAATGAGGCGAGGCCGAACATCATCAGCCAACGCGTATCGAATTTCTTTGCGAGCATGATGTAGACCGGCACGCCGGCGAGCGAGGCGACGCCGGTCGAGAAGATCGCGACGCCGGTCTGCCAGGCGCTGAAGCCGCGGACATAACCGAGAAACAGCGGCGTCAGGTAGATCGTCGAAAAGATCCCGATGCCGGTAACGAAGGACAGGAAACAGCCGACCGCGAAATTGCGGTTGGTCAGAGCGCGCAGATCGACCACCGGGCGCGCGAAGGTCAGGCTGCGGATCACGAACAGCACGCCGGCAATCGCCGCGATCCAGCTGCAAGCCCGGATCATCGCGTCATCAAACCAGTTCCAGCGCGAGCCCTCTTCCAGCACGTATTCGAGCGTGCTGAGCGCGATGGCCATCAGCACGATGCCGGGATAGTCGGCGTCCTTCAGCAGCTTCACATCCGGCTCGTCGATCTTGACCAGCATCGCCACGAGAATGGCGACCGCGATGCCCGGCACCAGATTGACATAGAACAGCCAGTGCCAGTTCAGCGTGTCGGTGATCCAGCCGCCGACGACCGGACCCAAGGTCGGGGCGATCGAGGCGATCGTGCCGATCACGGCGGCGGAATAGACGCGGCGCGGACCCTGGAAAAAATAGAACGACGAAGTGAACATCGTCGGGATCATCGATGCGCCGAGCAGCCCCTGCAGAGCGCGGAATAGGATCATGCTCTCGATATTCCAGGCGAGGGCACACAATAGGCTAGCGACAGTGAAACCGGCGGCGGAGGCGACAAACAGCCAGCGCGTCGAGAACACGCGCGTGAGCCACCCCGACAACGGGATCACGACGATCTCGGCGATCAGATAAGCCGTCTGCACCCAGCCGATCTGGTCCTGCGCCGCCGACAGCCCGCCGCCGATGTCCTGCAAAGAAGAGGCGACGATCTGGATATCGAGAAGTGCCATGAACCCGCCGAAGCACATCACGACGAATGGCAGGATGCTCTTCAGCCAGGACGCGGAATCCATTTCCGTCACTCCCCGGCTCAGGGCTTCGGCCGGGTATCGACGCTGACCGTTGTCGACAAGCCGGGCCGCAATTCACCGAGCCGGGCATCGGCGTCGTCGAGCGCGACGCGGACCGGCACGCGCTGGACAATCTTCGTGAAATTGCCGGTCGCATTCTCCGGCGGGATCACGCTGAAGATTGCGCCGGTGCCAGGCGCGAGGCTCTCGACATGGCCGCGGAAGGTTTTGCCCGGCAGAACGTCGGCGACGACGGTCGCCGGCTGTCCCGGCCGCATCTGCGCCAGCTGATCTTCCTTGAAATTGGCATCGACCCAAAGACCGTGCGCCGGGATGATGCTCAGCAGATAGGCGCCGCTCGCGACATAGGCGCCGACCTGAGCCGCCCGGTTGCCAGTATAGCCGTCGATCGGCGAGCGAATTTCGGTATAGCCGAGATTGAGCCGCGCGGTTTCGAGATCGGCCTTCGCCTGGGCGACGGCGGCGCGCGCGGCGGCGATGTCTGTATCGAAAACCGCGAGCTGCTGACGCGCGGCGGCGAGCCCTGCTTCGGAAGCTTTGATCCCCGCCTTCGCCTCGGTGTCGGCGGCGGAGGTACGCTCGGCATTCTGCCGTGTTCCGTAACCGGTCAGAGCCAAGTTGCGGTAGCGGACGGCATCTTCGACGGCAAAGGTGGCATGGGCGGCCTTTGCGGCCAGATCGGCTTCGGCCTGCCGGATCATCGCCTGCTGCAGCGCGAATTTTGCCTCGAAGCCGGTCAGCGCTGCCTGCCGCTCCTCGGCAACGGCTTGCGCATGGTCGAGTGCCGCGCGGTAATCGCGCGCGTCTAGCCGGATCAGGATTTGTCCGGCGCCGACACGCTCGTTATCGCCGACCAGAATTTCGGCGATGAACCCGGCGACATGTGGCGACACCGCCGTGACATTACCGCCCGCGTACGCGTCGTCGGTCGATTCGATGAAGCGTCCCGTCTCCCACCAGTACCGCCCGTAGCTGATGCCGCCCAGCGTGATGGCGAGCGCAAGACCGGCAAGAGCCAGCTGCTTGCGTCCGAACCGCAGCCCGGTTGCCGTTTTGCCGGTGGTTGCCGAACGCTCGATCGCGATGGTGCTCATCTTCGTTTCCACCGGATGCGTCATCGGATGCGGGAGGGGATCGCGCTTGCTTTCAGGGGTGCGGCGGATTGGGTGCGGTGCTGGCGTGCCTTGCCCGTGGCGCTGCCGGATAGCGCTGCCGGATCTGGGCATTGGCGGCCGGCCCCGCCGCGGACCGAAAATCCGGCATCGTCAGCGGCCGGCCGCTGGCGCGGTCTATGAGGAGCGGATCGGCCTCAACTCCGGTCTTGCTGTCGACGATGACGACGCTCGGGCCTTCCGGCGCAAAATGCTTGTTGCCCCAGGCGATAAAAGCCCACAGCAACGGGCGGAAATCGCGGCCGGCCTGGGTCAGCACATATTCGTAGCGCGGCGGCTTATCGCTGTACCGGCGGCGCTCGAGCAGCCCGGTCTCCACGAGACGCTTGAGCCGCCGTGTCAAGATGTTCGGCGCGATGCCGAGGCTCTCCTGAAACTGGTCAAACCGGGTCAGCCCGAGCGACGCGTCGCGCAGGATCAGCATGCTCCACCATTCACCGACCCGTTCGAGGCTGCGAGCGATCGGGCATTGCATGTTGCCGAAACTCTTGCGCTGCATGGCATCCTGCCTTACTTGCATTATGCAAGTTAATAGCTTGCATCGCGCAAGTCAGATGAAAAGTTCTAACTCTCGAATGAGAAACTCTCGTTCGTCGGCGCTCTCGGCGTCCTCAGATCCGAGGCGGCCGCACCGAGGCGGCCGAGGGCCTCGTTAAGAAATCGGGAATACCGGAAGAAATCGGGAATACCGGAAGAAATCGGGAATACCGGCGCCGCTCATTGCATGCCGCGCGAGCCCGGAACATTCCCTATTTGGCGCCTGTTTTCGGGGCATGGCGGATCCGTTCCACAAGGCAGAGATCTGGCGGTGGCGAGCCGACGAGCTGCGCGATTTGGCGGCGCGCACGGCCGACCCAGTGGCCAGCGCCTCGCTCGCGAAGATGGCCGATGCCCTTGACCAGCACGCCCGCAAGCTCGAGGAAATGGCGCTGAAGATGCGCTGCACACGCAGGGTCCGCTTCAGCACCGCGCTGCCGCGGCATCAACGGCAATTCGCCAAAGCCGCCGCCAATTGACGCTTCGGCATCGGCCGAAGCAATTGCCGGGCGGCCCCGCTAGGATGCACTGATCTGCATCCCAGCGGAGGCACTTGATGTTCAGCACCGCCGCTCTCGCCGAAACCGCCGCTCTCGTCGGCAATCCCGGTCGTGCCGCCATGCTGATGGCGCTCATGGACGGCCGCGCCCTGACGGCTGCCGAATTGGCGCGCGCCGCCGGCATCACGCCGCAGACCGCGAGCGAGCATCTGGGCCGGCTGACCACGGCGGGGCTGTTGAGCCGGCAGTGCCAGGGGCGGCATCATTACCACCGCCTTGCCTCGCCGGCGGTCGCGCACATGCTCGAAACGATCATGGAGGCATCGGCGGCCGGCGAGGCGCAGAGACCGCCGCGGCCCGTCGTTACCGGCCCGCGCGACAAGGCAATGCGGGCCGCGCGCACCTGCTACGACCATTTGGCCGGGCAGCTCGGGGTGCGGCTGGCCGACGCGCTCGGCGAGCGCGGCTATGTCGAGCTGTCGAACGAGGGCGGCGCGGTCACCCAGGCCGGCATGGAATTTTTCCACGATTTCGGCCTGGATCTGGGGGGCAGCCGGGCGGGGCCGCGGCTCTATTGCCGGCCTTGTCTCGACTGGAGCGAACGCCGGCTGCATATCGGGGGCACGCTGGGCGCCAAGCTGGCGGCCCGCTGCTTCGCGCTGAACTGGATTCGCCGCAACCGCGAATCGCGCGCGGTTACGGTGACGCCGGCCGGCGAACGCGGCTTTCGTGAAACCCTCGGCATGTGAAACCGGCGGCCCGGCGCAAGGGGTTGTGGCCGGTGCTTATCGCACCCTGAACGGGGAACCATTTATGTGCCGGAAGCGTGTAGGATGCGCTTCCGGCGAACGCCTCCCCAATTGTCGCGATACAGGCCATGGACTCAGAGATTGCCGGCCTTCAACCACCGTCTGCGGCGGGCTCCGAAGGCGATCCCGCGCGCGACCGGCCGCGCTTGCGGCTGCATGTTCCGGCGCATCTGCCGGAACCGGGCAAGCCGCCCGATCTCAGCTATGTGCCGCGTTTCCCGGCCGGCGCGGTCGAACGCCCCGACATCGGCGCGCCGGCGCAGCAGACGCATCCGCTCGCTTATCAGCTGATTCGCGTCCTCGACGACGAGGGCGCGGCGGTCGGCGCCTGGGACCCAAAGCTCCCGCCCGAAACGTTGCGCCGCGGTTTGCGCGCGATGATGCTGACCCGCGCCTATGACGACCGCATGTTCCGGCAGCAGCGGCAGGGCAAGATCTCGTTCTATATGAAATGCACCGGCGAGGAGGCAATCGGCGTCGGCCAAGCCTTCGCATTGGCGCCGGACGACATGCTGTTCGCGACGTATCGGCAACAGGGTCTTTTGATCGCCCGCGGCTGGCCGATCCTCGACATGATGTGCGAGTGCTATTCGAACTCGCATGACCGGCTCAAGGGGCGGCAGTTGCCGGTGCTGTATTCGGCGCGGGCTGCGTCGTTCTTCTCCTTGGCCGGCAACCTCGGGATCCAGTTCCCACAGGCGGTCGGCTGGGCGATGGCCTCGGCGATCAAGGGCGATCACCGCATCGCCGCGAGCTGGATCGGCGAAGGTTCGACCGCCGAGCCCGATTTCCATCACGCGCTGACCTTCGCCTCGGTGTACCGCGCGCCGGTCATTCTGAATGTCGTCAATAACCAGTGGGCGATCTCCTCGCATCAGGAGATTGCCGGCGGCGAGGCGGCGACCTTCGCGGCCCGCGCGATTGGGTTCGGCCTCGCCTCATTGCGGGTCGACGGCAACGATTTCCTCGCGGTCTATGGCGCGACCAAATGGGCCGCCGAACGCGCCCGCAATAATCACGGCGCGACGCTGATCGAGATGTTCACCTACCGCGCCGCGCCGCATTCGACGAGCGACGACCCGACCCGCTACCGGCCGGAAGACGAATGGCGCAACTGGCCCTATGGCGACCCGATCGAGCGTCTGTCGCGGCATCTGATCCGGCTCGGCGAATGGTCCCCGGAGCGGCACAAACAGCTCGAAGCGGAACTCGTCGATTACGTGCGCGAGGTCGGACGCGAGGCCGAGAGCTACGGCACGATGCAAACCGGGCCGCATTTCAGCGTCAAGACGATGTTCGAGGACGTGTTCAAGGAGATGCCGTGGCATTTGCGCCGCCAGCGCCAGGAACTGGGGGTCTGAACTATGGATCGGCTTTGGTACTTTCGGCCGCCCCAACACCGTCATCCCGGCGAAGGCCGGGATCCACAGTGGCAAACGCAAGAGCGGCGGATGAGTGGGTCCCGGCTTGGCGCCGGGACGACGGTCTTCAAACGAGAGGTCTGAGCCATGCCGGGGATGAGCATGGTGCAGGCATTGAACTCGGCGATGGACGTCATGCTGGCGCGCAACCCGGATGTCGTGCTTTTCGGCGAGGATGTCGGGTTCTACGGCGGCGTCTTCCGGGTCACCGAGGGTCTGCAGAAAAAGCACGGCGACCACCGCGTCTTTGATGCGCCGATCGCCGAGGGCGGCATGCTTGGCACCGCGGTCGGCATGGGAGCCTACGGCCTCCGGCCGATCGTCGAGATCCAGTTCGCCGATTACATCTACCCGGCGACCGACCAGCTGATCTCGGCGGCGGCGCGGCTGCGCTATCGTTCGGGCGGCGAGTTCTGGGCGCCGATCACGGTACGGGCGCCGTGCGGCGGCGGCATCTTCGGCGGCCAGACGCACAGCCAGAGCGTCGAGGCGATCTTCACGCATGTCTGCGGGCTGAAGACGGTGATCCCGTCAAACCCCTATGACGCGAAGGGGCTCCTGATCAGCGCCATCGAGGATGACGACCCCGTCGTGTTCTTCGAGCCGAAGCGGCTCTACAACGGCCCGTTCGACGGCCATCCTGACCGGCCGGCGGTGCCGTGGACGCAGCATCCGCAGAGCGAAGTCCCGGCGGACTATTACACCGTGCCGCTCGGGCAGGCCGCGGTCGTGCGGCCCGGCGACGAGGTGACGGTGCTGGCCTATGGCACGATGGTGCATGTCGCGCTCGCGGCCGCCGAGGAATCCGGGATCGATGCAGAGATCATCGATTTGCGCACGCTGCTGCCGCTCGACATCGACACGGTCGTCGATTCGGTGAAGAAGACCGGCCGTTGCGTCGTCACACACGAGGCGACGCGCACCTGCGGATACGGCGCCGAATTGGCGGCGCTTGTTCAGGAGCATTGCTTCTATCATCTGGAAGCGCCGATCGTGCGGGTGACGGGCTGGGACACGCCCTACCCGCATATCTTCGAGTGGGAATATTTTCCGGGGCCGCAGCGCGTCGCCGAGGGCATGCGGCGCGCCCTCGAAGGCTGATGAGATTGCGATTCGTGGGACCGAGATTGCTTCGTCGCTGCGCTCCTCGCAATGACAACTCTTTTGCTGTCATTGCGAGCGAAGCGAAGCAATCTCGGTGAGCGGAGCTGAGATGGGCCGCTACATCGTCAAGCTTCCCGACATCGGCGAAGGCACCACTGAGGCCGAGATCGTCAAATGGCATGTCATGCCCGGCCAGGAAATCCGAGAGGAAGATCCGCTCGTCGATGTGATGACCGACAAGGCGACGGTCGAGATCCCGGCGCCGATCTCCGGCACGGTCGTCGCGATCGAGGGCCAGATCGGCGAGAAACGCGCCGTCGGGTCGCAACTGGTCATGCTCGATGTCGCGGGCGCCGGCAACGTGGCAGAGGCGAGTGAGACCGCGCACTCATCAAAACCGGCGGCGCAATCGAAACAGCCCCTCACCCCAACCCTCTCTCCGCGAGCGGGGAGAGGGAGTCCGAAGGCGAAGCCAAGGACGGGGGAGGGGCAACCAACAGCATCATCCGCCGCCAAGCAGGCAAGCAAAGGCAACGGCAGCGCCGCCATCATTTCCCTCTCTCGCACTGCGGGAGAGGGTGGCGAGGCCGCCGAGGCCGAGCCGGGTGAGGGCATTTCAGGTCATGCAACCCTCACCCGCTCTCGCGCTGCGCACTCGGGTACCCTCTCCCGCGGGGCGGGAGAGGGGCTTCATGCGACGGCGAATGCGCGAGTTATAGGACAGAAGCCGTTGGCCTCGCCGGCGGTGCGGCGGCGCGCCTGGGATCTCGGCATCGAATTGCAATTCGTGCCGGGCAGCGGCCCGGCCGGGCGCATTACCCAGGAGGATCTCGACGCCTATGCCGAGGCCGGTGCGCGCCCGGCCTCCGGCACAACCATGCTCGCCCGCCGCGACGGCATCGAGGAGGTGCCGATCGTTGGATTGCGCCACGCGATCGCCGAGCATCTACAGCAATCGAAGCGACGCATTCCCCATTTCTCCTACATCGAGGAAGTCGATGTGACCGCGCTCGAGGAATTGCGCGCGGAACTCAACGTGCGGGACGAGCGCCGCGGGCATCTGACGCTGCTGCCGTTTCTGGTCCGGGCAATCGTCAACGCGATCTCCGAGCACCCCCAAGTCAATGCCCGCTACGACGATGAAGCCGGAATTCTGCATCGGCACAACGCGGTGCATGTCGGCGTCGCGACGCAGACCGATGCCGGGCTGCTCGTGCCGGTGTTGCACCATGCCGAGGCGCTCGATATCTGGCAGGCCGCCGTCGAGATCGCCCGCCTCGCCGATGCCGCGCGGGCCGGCAAGGCGAGCCGCGAGGAGTTGACCGGCTCGACGATCACGATCACGAGCCTCGGTGCGCTCGGCGGCCTCGCCGCGACACCGGTCATCAACTATCCCGAGGTCGCGATCGTCGGCGTCAACCGCATTGCCGAGCGTCCCGTCGTGCACGCCGGCCAGATCGCGATTCGCAAGATGATGAACCTGTCCTCCTCGTTCGATCACCGCATCGTCGACGGCTGGGAGGCGGCCTCGTTTATCCAGCGCATCAAGCGCGACCTCGAACAGCCGGCCTTGCTGTTCGTCGGCTGAACAACGGACGTATCAGCAACACGGGGGAATTGCTTCGTCGCTCCGCTCATCGCCATTGCGAGCGAAGCGAAGCAATCTCCCTCGGGCGAGTCTCCGCAGAATGGTGGTGTGAACGATGTCTGACACCCTGCGTCCGCGCGTGCTGGTCATCGGCGGCGGGATGGGCGGCTATATCGCGGCGATCCGCGCCGGCCAGCTCGGTCTCGACACGGTGCTGGTCGAAAAGGACCGGCTCGGCGGCACCTGCCTCATTCGCGGCTGCATCCCGTCAAAGGCGCTGATCCACGCCGCCGATCGCTTCGCCGGCGTCGCCGATGCCGTTGGCGGCAACACGCTCGGCATCGCGCTCGACGCGCCGCCGCGCCTCGACCTGGCCCGCACCGTCAAGTGGAAGGACGGCATCGTCGACCGGCTGAACCGGGGCGTGATCGGCCTCCTCGACCGCGCCAAGGTCCGCGTCGTCAAGGGCTGGGCGGTGTTTTCCGACGCGAAGAATTGCCGAGTCGAGACCGCCGACGGCGCCATCGACATCACCGCCGAGCACGTCGTGCTCGCCGCCGGCTCGGAGCCCGCAGCGCTCGCCGGCCTGCCGTTCGGCGGTAAGGTCATCTCCTCGACCGAGGCGCTGTCGCTGAGCGAGTTGCCGCAGCGCTTTGCGGTCATCGGCGCCGGTTATATCGGGCTCGAGCTCGGCATCGCGTTTCGCAAGCTCGGGTCAGCCGTGACCATCATCGAAACCGCCGAGCGCATCCTGCCCCGCTACGACGCGGCCCTGACCGCGCCGGTGCGGCGTTGGCTGCAGCGCAATGAGGTCGAGCTGCATCTCGGCGCCCGCGTCACGGGGCTCGATGCCGGCAAGCTGGCGGTCGAAACGGCGGACGGAAAGAAAATCGCGGTCGCGGCCGACAAGATCCTGGTGACTGTCGGCAGGCAGCCGCTCACCGAGGGATGGGGCCTCGAAGAAATGGGTCTCGACATGGCGGGGCCGTTCGTCAAGGTAGACGACCAGTGCCGCACCGCGATGCGCAATGTCTGGGCGGTCGGCGATCTCGTCGGCGAGCCGATGCTGGCGCACAAGGCCGCGGCGCAGGGCGCGATGGTGGCCGAGATCATCGCCGGGCATCGCCGCCGCTTCGACCCGAACCTGGTGGCGGCGATCTGCTTCACCGAACCGGAGATCGTCACCGCCGGCCTCTCGCCGGACGAGGCGGCGGCGTCCGGCATCGAGATCACGACCGCGCAGTTTCTGTTCGCCGCGAGCGGCCGCGCGCTGACGCTCGAAGCCGGCGGCGATGGCGGGTTCGTCCGCATCGTCGCCCAGAAGGATGACCGGCGCATCCTCGGCATCCAGGCCGTCGGGCACCAGATCGCCGAATTGGCCGGTGAGTTCGCGCATGCCCTGGCAATGGGCGCGGTGCTCGACGATGTCGCGCATACGATCCATGTGCACCCCACCTTGGGCGAAGCTTTCGGCGAGGCGGCGCTCGTCGGTTTAGGGCACGGCCTGCATATTTGACGCGGCGCGGGCATTTCGCCCCATGGAACCGGCAGGCGGTGTCTGTTGTAAACCTCCAGTAGTGCGCCAACGCGAACGGGAGCGCCGTATGCTGACGCCCGACGGAAGTGCGCTCGTGCGGGACACCGAAGATTGGCTGCGGGAACTGCGTGAGCTGAAGCGCTGCGCCCTCGGCCGCCGCGATGCGGTGCAAGCCGAGGAGCTGCAGGCCGAGATCGACGAGTTGACCGCCTTTCTCGGCACCGCTTACGAGGCCGCCCTGGTAAAGTAGTCCGACCGACCTGCCCGCCGATCCGTCATCGGGCTTGGCTGGGAGAGCCGGATCGGCGATCATTGGCGCGGCTGTGGGGTTTTCGGAAAATACCCGTTGTCAGAGGATGTGTACGTCGCGCTTGTGCAGCGGCTCGGACGCCGTTATGCGGACCGGCGGCTCCGCATAGAGGCAGACCACGAAGCTCAGGTCTTTGGCCAGGGTATCAATTTCTTCCATTTCGAGAATTGGCGCACATCCGAATCGCTGATCCGCAACGCGCTGCGGCTGGTCGGCCTCTACGGGCGCGGTCTCAAGAACGCGACCCGGGTTGAATTGCGACGTAATCACGTCGTGCTTGCGCGCCTGCCGAGCGCCTTCGACGGTCTGACGATCCTCCATATCAGCGATATGCACGTCGACATGAACCCGGGCGCGATGCAGTCGCTCGTCAAGCTGGTCGAGGCGATCGATTACGATGTTTGTGTTCTGACCGGCGACTATCGAGGCAAGACCTGGGGGCCCTTTGAGGCGACCATCGAGGGTTTGAGACGGGTGCGGCGGCATCTGCGGGACCCGGTCTACGGCGTTCTCGGCAACCACGACACAATCCGCATGGTGCCGTCCCTGGAAGCGTTGGGCATCCGTATTCTGCTCAACGAATCAGACACGCTCTGCCGCGGCGAGGAGCGTCTTCACCTGGCGGGTATCGATGACGCGCATTTCTTTCGCGCGGAAAACATCGATAAGGCGTACGCGCAAATTCCGGATGGCGAATTTGCGATCCTGCTGTCGCACACGCCGGAGATCTATCGTCAGGCGGCGGCGGCTAGGTTCGATCTGCTGTTGGCCGGGCATACCCATGGCGGCCAGATCTGTTTGCCGGGCTCGGTCCCGGTCACCCTCGATTCTGTCCTGCCGCGGCATATGGGCTCGGGTGCCTGGGTCTATCGCGACATGGCCGGCTATACGTCGGCCGGTGTCGGGTCGTCCATCGTGCCCGTGCGGTTCAACTGCCCACCGAGCGTCACGCTGCACACGCTGCGCTGCGCGCCGCAGTCAGTAGGGCCGGTCCCGCAGCCCGAGCGCGAACAGCAGGCGCGAGAGCACGAGTTCACCGATAAAAAACACCGCTATCGCCACCGCCATGTCGGCGAGCGTCAAAGACAGCCAATCTCGGCAGACGATGAGCGGGAATAGCGCTTCGGGAACCTGATCGAGAATCAAGGCCTGGCTGCTCGGCGGCATGCCAAGCCGACGTTTGATGAAGCTCGAAAACAGATCGCCGGCCATCGCGGCGCTCCCGACAAGCGCGCCGAGCCGCCAACCGAGACCGATCAGCTCCGCCCCTGCCGCCGCGGCCAGGATTGCCAGGACGATCCCGCGTACGGTTTTCGAGTGGCCAAGAAGGCGCGCGCCATCGAGGAAGCAGATATTTCCGTCGACGGGGTAGGAATATCGCGAACCCAGGAGCTTTGCTGCGACAATCGGTGTGCCGTTGGCGAGCATCAGCAGAAACAGGATTTCAAGAGTCTCGACGGGGTGCATCTGACGCTGATGCCGCAGTCCTGCTGGTCCCCATCACTCTTTCAAGAACATGGCTGGGGCGGGAGGATTCGAACCTCCGTATGCCGGAATCAAAATCCGGTGCCTTACCACTTGGCTACGCCCCAAGACGTGTCTTCCGGCCGGGCCGCACTTATCCGGAACAACAATCGGCCGGGTCAAGCGGATATATAGGGAGGCCATACCGGTCAGCGCTGATCCACCGTTGTGGCGCCGTCATCGACTGCGGGCGCCGCGGCCATCAGCGCGCCGGCCGCCGACCACCAGCCCGGTTCGGCGTGGACGAGGGCCCGGCCGGCGGCAAGCGCCGCGGCACGATCGGCGAACAGCGCGAAGCAGGTCGCGCCACTGCCGCTCATCCGCGCTATCAGTGCGCCCGGCAGGCTCGCCAGCCGTTGGAGCACCGCGCCGATCTCCGGCACCAGCGTCTCCGCCGCCTCGGTGAGATCGTTGCGGCGCGAAGCCAAAACCGACGTCAAACCTGCCGCATCGGCCGGCATCGGGTCGAACCGGCCTGCGGCCGAAAACGGGCCGGAGCGCCGATGAAAAACCTCCGCCGTCGGCAATGGCTGCCGCGGGTTGGCGAGCACGATGCCGGCCGAGGGCAACGCGGCTGCCGGGTCGAGCCGTTCCCCGATGCCGCCGACCCAGACCGGCCGGGCAGCGAGGCAAGCGGGCACATCGGCCCCCAATTCGAGACCCAAGCCTGCCAGGCTCCGATCACCGAGCGGGTCATTCCACAGCCGGCACAGCGCCCGCAGTGTAGCCGCCGCATCGCTCGATCCGCCGCCGATCCCGCTGGACGCAGGCAGCCGCTTGTCGAGATGGAGCGTGGCTCCGGCCGCGATGCCGGCTCGCTCCGCGAGAAGCCGGGCGGCGCGCAAGACGAGATTATCGTCGCCGAGCCCGGTGATTGCCGCCGCTTCCGGCCCGCCGACCGTCAGGATGAATGCATCGGCCGGCCCGGCGATCACCTGATCGCCGATATCCGCGAAAGCGATCAGGCTATCGAGCAGGTGGTAGCCGTCGGTCCGCTTGCCGGTGACATGCAGATACAGGTTGATCTTGGCCGGCGCGAACGCCCGAACCGCCACGCCGCGAGTTGCCTACCGCTCAGCCGCCGTGCGGCGAGGAGGGAGCCGGCGCCTTTAGGCCGCTTTCGAGCTTTTCCTCGATCGGCTTGATCTCGCTCTCCTGCGGCCCGAAGTGCAGCGCCCGCTGCCATTGATAGCGCGCTTCCGACAGCCGCCCGCTCTGCCAATACGCATCGCCCAGATGATCGTTGATCGTCGGGTCCTGCGGCACCAGCTCGATGGCTTTTTCGAGCTGTTCAATTGCGCCGTCGTAATCGCCCATCCGGTAATGTGCCCAGCCGAGGCTGTCGACGATGTAGCCGTCCTCCGGGCGCAGTTCGACGGCCTTCTCGATCATCTTGAGCCCATCGTCGAGGTGCTCGCCGCGGTCGATCCAGGAATAGCCGAGATAGTTGAGGACCAGCGGCTGCTCGGGTTTCAGCTCCAGCGCGTGCTGCAAATCCTGTTCAGCGCGCTGCCATTGCCCGGAGCGTTCGAGCGCCACCCCGCGGTCGTAAAACATTGACCAACGTTCAGGCATGCCCGCCGCGGCGGCGCGCTGGATTGCCTCGTCATAGGCGGTGACCGCCTCGGCATAGCGCTTCTTGTTGCGCAGGATGTCGCCAAGCTGCACCTCGGCCGCAACCGATTGCGGCTGTTCGGCCGCCATCGTCCTGAGTTGGGCGATTGCCTCGTCGGTGCGTTCGAGCGTGTCGAGGTTGATCGCGCTGCGCAGCCGCGCTGACGGGTAGTACGGCGAGGCGGGCTTCATTTCCGCCAAGACCGCGAGGCTTTCCTCGGGCTTATTCTGGGCGCTCAGCACATCGGCGAGGAGTAGTTGCGCGAGGCCGAATTGCGGTCTCAGGCTGAGTGCGAAGCGGACGTAAAGCAGCGAGAGGTCGACCGTTTCGGCCTGATTCAAGACGCTTGCCAGATCGAACAGCGCCTCGGCCAGCCCATCGGCAGGGGAGCGGATCAACGGCTGCGGCGCCCCGGCCGGCCGCGCCGCCAACGCTGCGGTTGCGAGTTCGCTGCCGGCGTTCTGTTGCATGAACTTCTGATACAGCGCCTTGGCCTGTTCGGCGCGGCCATGGCGCTCGTCGAAGTTGGCGACGGCATCGGTCAGGCGCCAATTGAGCTGCTCGCTCGACGCCAGCGCCTTCTCGTAATACTGCTGCGCCTTGTCCGTCTGCTTGGCGAAATCGTAGAGCAGCGCCAGCTGGAACACCTTCAGCGGCTGAAAGCCGTTGAATTTGTCGAGCCCCTGCAGCGCGATGTCGGCGCCGGCCAGGTCGCCGGCCGCCATGCGGATCCAGGCAAGCGCAAACGGGCCGATAAAGCGGTGAACGCCGTCTGAAGGCAGCGCCGACGCATATTTCAGAGCGGCCGTCGTATCGCCGGCCTTCAGCCGGTCGATCAGCAGCACCATTTCGGCGATCGCATCGCTGGGGTCGAGCTTCAATTCCTTCGGCGCAAGCGTCAGGGCGCGATCGAAATGCCCGACGCTGACCTCCATCAGGAAGGTGCGGCTGATGACTTCCGGGGAGTCGGGATCGGCCGCGATCGCCTTCTCGAACCAATTCGCCGCAGCGGTGAAATCGCGACGCTGCTGGGCATGCCGGGCGGCCAGGTATTCGCCGAACAGATGCTGCGGCGCGGCCGCAGACTTGTCCGGGCCCGCCGGCTTGTCCTGCGGCGCCGCGGCCGCGGGCGCGGCTGCGAACCCCGCCGCGAGCAGCGCGATGGCCAGGCGCGGCGCCAGCCGCCGCCGCCGCCCCGGTTCGACGACACGTCTCATCTTTGCAATTCGCACTCGCCAGACCTCACACCATTAAACCGCTACATATTGGGATAATTCGGCCCGCCGCCGCCTTCCGGGACTACCCAGTCGATGTTCTGCTCCGGGTCCTTGATGTCGCAGGTTTTGCAGTGCACGCAATTGGCCGCGTTGATCTGCAGGCGGGGCTCGCCGGTCCCGGTATCCGTGACGATCTCATACACGCCGGCAGGACAATAGCGCTGTTCCGGCGAGTCGTAGAGCCGATAATTAATTGTGATCGCCTTGGCCGGGTCGCGCAAACGGAGATGCGAGGGCTGGTCCTCTTCGTGGTTGGTATTTGAAATGAAGACCGAGGACAGCCGGTCGAAGCTGACCTTGCCGTCCGGCCGCGGATACTCGATGTGCGGTGCCTGGCTGGCCCGGGTCAACTCGGCGTGATCGGGATGGTGGTGAAAGGTCCAGGGCGCCCGGCCGCGCAGCACGAACGTATCGAATGCGGAATACGCAAGCCCGCCGAGAAGGCCAAGTCGGAAGCTTGGCCGGATGTTGCGCACGCGGTACAGCTCGTCCCAGATCCAGCTCTGTTCGAGCGCCTGCCGCACCCGCATACCCTCATTGCCGCCAAGCCGTGCGAACACGACCTCGGCCGCGACCATGCCTGATTTCATCGCCGTGTGGCTGCCCTTGATCTTGGGCACGTTAAGGAAACCGGCAGCGTCGCCGATCAGCGCGCCGCCCGGGAAATCGAGGTGCGGGATCGACTGGAAACCGCCCTCGTTCAAGGCGCGCGCTCCATACGCAATGCGCCTGCCGCCCTCGAAAGTGGGGCGGATCGCCGGATGCGTCTTGAAGCGCTGGAACTCCTCGAACGGGTTCAGGAACGGGTTGTGATAGTCGAGCCCGATGACGAACCCGACGGCCACTTGGCGGTTTTCCAGATGGTAGAGGAACGAGCCGCCATAGGTGCCCCGATCGAGCGGCCAGCCGACCGTATGCACGACGAGGCCGGGGTGGTGCTGCTCCGGCGCGACTTCCCACAATTCTTTGAGGCCGATCCCATAGGTCTGCGGGTCGCGCCCGTCGCGCAGCTGAAAGCGGCGGATCAGCGTCTTGGTCAGAGAGCCGCGGCAACCCTCGGCGAACAGCGTCTCGCGGGCGATCAGCTCGACTCCGGGCGTGTAGCGCTCGGTCGGCTTGCCATCCTTGCCGATGCCCATATCGCCGGTCGCGACGCCGCGCACCCGGCCGGCCTCGTCGTAGAGCACCTCGGCGGCGGCAAAGCCGGGATAGATCTCGACGCCCAATTCCTCGGCCTGCTGCGCCAGCCAGCGGCACAGATTGCCAAGGCTGATGATGTAGTTGCCGTGGTTGTGCATCGGCGGCGGGGTAGGAAGCCGCAACGCGCGGTTCTTCGTCAGATACAGAAAACGATCCTCGTTCGCCGGGGTGTTGAGCGGTGCGCCGCGCTCGCGCCAGTCGGGGATCAGCTCGTTCAGGGCGCGCGGCTCGAACACCGCGCCCGACAGGATATGGGCGCCGACCTCGGAGCCCTTCTCGATAACGCAGACCGCGAGATCGCTGCCGGCCGCGGCGGCGAGCTGCTTCAGACGGATCGCCGCGGCGAGGCCGGCGGGTCCGGCCCCCACCACGACGACGTCGTATTCCATCCGCTCGCGTTGCGCGTCCGACACGGCAAACCTCTGCTGCCAAAACCTGCTGGATTACTTGGTTGCGAACTATAGAGGATCGCGGCGAAAACAGCAGCGCGGCCAAATTGCTGGGGCAGAGGGACGCCGCCCGCCCGTGCTAAGATCAGCGCTATGGGCGTCCAAGACCCGCGCACGGTAGATGCGCCGCTCGATCCCGCCGCTGCGCTCGCCTTGCTGCGCTGGTATGTCGAGATGGGCGTTGACGAGGCGATTTCCGAGATCGCGCCGAACCGGCTCTTGCCGCCTGCGGTCGCTCCGGTTCAGCACGCCCCGCGGCCGAGCGCACCGGCTCAGGCCACCGCTCGTCCATCGGCGCCGGCAACGCTTGTCGCGCCGCCCGGCACCTTTGCGGAGTCGCTGGCCGAGGCGGCGCAATCGGCGCGCCGGCTCGCGGCGGGCGCCGAGAGCATCGAGGGCTTGGCCGCGCTCGTCGCGGCGTTCGACGACTGCCCGCTGAAACGCACCGCGACGAAGACGGTCTTCATCGACGGCAATCCTGCGGCGCCGATCCTGTTCATCGGCGAGGCGCCAGGCGCCGACGAGGACCGCATCGGCCGGCCCTTTGTCGGGCGCGCCGGGCAATTGTTGGACCGCATGCTGGCGGCCATCGGGCTCGACCGCGGCGCCGTGCAGATTACCAATGTCATCTACTGGCGCCCGCCCGGCAACCGCAAGCCGACCACCGCCGAGATCGCCGCCTGCCTGCCCTTTGTGCTGCGCCACATCGCTCTGGCCAATCCGAAGGTGCTTGTGCTGTGCGGCGGAACCGCCGCGAGCGCGCTGTTGCCGGTCACCGACGGCATCACCCGGCTGCGCGGCCGCTGGTTCGATCTGACGGTGCCGGGGCTCAACCGGCCGGTGCCGACGTTGCCGATGTTCCATCCGGCGTTTCTGCTGCGCACGCCGGAACGCAAGCGCGAGGCTTGGCGCGATTTGCTGGCCTTGAAAGCGCGGCTCGAAGCGCTCGAAGACGGGGAATAGCCGTCTGGCGGGCGCGCCCTGGCCTCGCTACATGTAAGCCGCATTCACGAACGGGGTGACCGATGGCAGGCCGTCTTGACCAGACCCGCCCGTTTCTGCCGGTCAACATCGCGCTGTTGACCGTCTCCGATACCCGCAGCGCCGCCGATGATCGCTCCGGCAATACCTTGGCCGAACTGGCCGAAACCGCCGGGCACCGCATCGCGGCACGGAAGATCATCCGCGATGAGTTCGCCGAGATCGCCGCGCAGCTGAAAGCGTGGATCGCCGATCCGGAAATCGATGTCGTGATTGCGACCGGCGGCACCGGAGTCACCGGCCGCGACGTGACCCCGGAAGCGTTTCACAGCATGTACGAGAAGGAGATCGCCGGGTTTGGCGAGCTGTTCCGCTGGCTCAGCTACGAGAAGATCGGGACCTCGACGATCCAGAGCCGCGCGACAGCAGGAGTCGCTGGCGGCACCTACCTGTTTGCGTTGCCGGGCTCGCCGAGCGCCTGCCGCGACGCCTGGGAGGGTATTCTCGTCCACCAGCTAGACAACCGCTTCCGCCCGTGCAATTTCGTCGAGCTGATGCCCCGCCTGCAGGAACACCTGAAGAGATAGGCGCTCAGAACCCGCGGCGCGGCGCGAGACGGCGAAAGGATGCGCCATCGTCGACATCCTCGAGGGTCGGCGCTAGACCGACCGAAACGCGCCGGTCCAGGTTGGCGAGGGTGTCTTCGAGGGCGTGCGGCGTGGACCAGCGCACTCGTGCGAAGAGCGGCGGCAGGCGCGGCGACCGGCGCGCGCCGACCAGCCAGAACCCGCCATCCGCCGCCGGGCCAAAGACGAGATCATGCCGGCCGAGCAGGCGGAACGCCTCGGCGATGTGGTGCGGACCGAGCGCCGGGATGTCGGTCCCGACCAATACCGCCGGTCCCGGCGGACAGCAGGCAAGCGCCCGCTGCATGCGTTCGCCGAGATCGCCGCAGCCTTGCGCGACAATCGGCGCGCCGCTCGGCCACAGCCGCTTGCGATAGCGCGCCCGGTCCGGCGTGAGGGCGATGCGCGGATGCCAGCGCCCATCGCGGGCGAGGCGGCGCAGCACTCGCGCCAGCATCAGCCGCTCGAAACGCAAGGCTGCGACATCGCCGATATCGCGCGCGAGGCGGCGCTTGCCGCTGCCGAGCGCCGGGGCGCGGGCAAACACGACGAGATGCTGTTGTCTGCGCATCAGCCGTACAGCCGTGCAATCCGGGCCGGCGGCACTCCCGCGAAATACAGCGACACACACAGCAGGTTGCGCAACGGCCGTCGCCAATAGCCGTCCCGGCGGTACCGCCGCGCCGAGACGATGATTGATGCCGCGATCGGTGCGAGACGGCGGCGGCCCAAACGGCGGACGAAATCGACATCCTCCATCAACGGGATCGGCGCAAACCCGCCGACCGCGTCGTAGAGCCTGCGCGCCATCAGCAGCCCTTGGTCGCCATAGGGCAGCCCTAGCACCCGGCAGCGCCAGCCGACGATCCGCTCGAGCCGCCGGGCCGCCGGGTGGGTATCGTCGAGCGCAAAGTTGAAATAGCCGGCCCGCTCGGTTGCGCGGGGAGCCGCGATGAATTGCGCCGCCGCTTCGTCCCAGCCGGCGGCGAGCCGGCAGTCGGCATGCAGGAACAGCAGCCATTCGCCCCTTGCCGCTGAGGCGCCCTCAGCCAGCTGAGTGCCGCGGCCGCGCGGCGCGTTGACGACCCGGGCGCCGGCTTTCTCGGCGATCCGCACCGTTTCGTCATGCGAGCCGCCATCGCTGACGATGATCTCGCCGATCAGGGCGGCGCCGGAAAGCGCCTCCAATGCCCGCCGCAGCTCATCGGCCGCGTCGAGTGTCGGGATTACGACAGATATTTCTTTATGTTCTTGAAATGTTCCCATCGCCGCCCCATACTTGGCGCATGGATATGCCGGCCACCCCCCAGCCGCGCAAGGGACGCGGCGCCGGAAGCAACCAGAGCGGCCGCTTCGAGACCGAGAAGCGGGTGCCGTTCGACGACGGTTGGGGGTCTGCCGACGACGAGCCGGTGCGGCTGCCGACCACGCTGACGGTAGACGCGACGCGCACGATCATTGCTCGCAACGACTCGCCGGATATCGGTTTCGACCGCTCGATCAACCCGTATCGCGGCTGCGAGCACGGCTGCATCTATTGCTATGCGCGGCCGAGCCACGCCTATCTTGGGCTGTCGCCCGGGCTCGATTTCGAGACCCGCATCTTCTACAAGCCGAACGCCGCCGCGCTGCTGCGCGACGAATTGCGCAAGAAGAATTATGTGTGCCGCCCGATCGCGCTCGGCAGCAACACCGACCCCTACCAGCCGGCTGAGCGGAAATTCGGCATCACCCGCTCGATCCTCGAGGTGTTGCGCGACTTCCATCACCCCGTGACGATCGTCACGAAGGGTGCGCTGATCCAGCGCGACATCGACATCTTGGCCGACATGGCGCGGGAAAATCTCGCGATCGTGACGGTCTCGGTCACGACGCTCGACCGCGATCTCGCCCGCCACATGGAACCCCGGGCGGCGACCCCGGAGCGCCGGATCGAGACGATCGCCGCGCTCGCCAAGGCTGGCATCCCGGCCGGCGTGCTGTCGGCGCCGATGATCCCGGCGCTCAACGACCGCGAGATGGAGGCGATTCTGGCGCGCGCCCGCGAAGCCGGGGCGAGCGTCGCCGGCTACACGCTGCTGCGCTTGCCGCTCGAATTGAAGGCGCTGTTCAAGGAATGGCTCGAAACTCACGAACCGCAGAAGGCCACCCATGTGCTGTCGCTGGTCGCGCAATGCCACGGCGGCAAGCTCTACGATTCCGCCTGGTCGAAGCGCATGGTCGGCGGCGGCCCGTACGCCGAGATGCTGGCGGCGCGCTTCGACCGAGCCTGCCGCCGGCTCGGCTATTCGCCGCGCTCGACCCACATGCTCGACACCAGCCGCTTCCGCCCGCCGGCACAAAGGGGCGATCAGCTTGCGCTGTTCTGATAGGCTGGCTCCGAGGAGCCTTTCACGAGGCTCGGCCTATTCGGAGGCGGCATGGCAAGGGAGAAGCAACTCAACGCCGAGCAGCTCCGGGAGATCTTTCTGGCCTTTGCCGAAGCCATGCGCGAACTCCCGCCAGACATCGAGGGCGGCTGGCTGGACGCGGAGGGCGAGCTTCGCCTCGCCCCCGATGTCGGGCGCAAATTGCGCACCGCCCGCAACGTCCGCGAGGTCCTGCGCCAGATCCGCGAGGCGGAAAAGGATTCCTAGGGCGGACAAGCAAAGCGCAATCCACCGCGTCCCACGCCTCAGCGGTGTCCGACTTCGGCTTCGGTTTGCTGCAAATCCCGCTGCAAATGCAGCAAAATCGGATCGAGCGGCGGCCGTGCATCGCAGCCGTAGGGCCGGCCGACGAATTCCCTGTTAAAATGCAAAAAATTCGCTGTTCTGAGGGAATTTGCCTATCGTCCATCGGCCCCGGCGGCGATGCCGGCCTGATGGAGCCGCGCGATCTCGCGATCCAACAGGCCGAGCACCTCCGAGAGCACCTGATCGGTGTGCTCGCCGAGGCGTGGCGCGGGACGCGTCGGCTCGCGCGGCATGGCGCTGAAGTCGAGCGGCAGGCCAGGCATCGGGTAGCGGCCGATGCCGGGTTGCTCGACCTCGGCGAACAGCGGGTTGGCGAGCGAGCAGCGCGGGTCGTTGCGCACCAGCTCGACAAAATCCTGGAACGGCCCCCACAACACGCCGGTGCCGGCGAAAGCCGCGGTGATCTCGGCAAGGCTCTTGCCGGTGCACCACCGCGCGATCAGCGCCGCGATCGCGTCGCGCGCCTCGTAGCGGCCGGTCTCGGTGTCGAGATCGACCTCCATCATCTGCCCGATCATCACCAGCTTGTCTGCGAGACCGGTGGCGCGGCCGAGCGCCCGCCATTGCCGCGCCGTCAGCGCGATGATCATGACCCGCCTGCCGTCGGCGGTGGCGAAATCGCGCCCGAAGCTGCCGTAGAGATCGTTGCCGATCGCCGGCCGCGCATGGCCGTTGATGGATACGTCGCCGACATAGCCGAGGTGCCCGACTGCCGCGAGCATGACATCGGCCAACGCGGCGACGACCTCCTGCCCCTCCCCGGTGCGGGTGCGGTGGCGCTCAGCGGCAAGCAGCGAGGTCGCGAGATAAAGCCCCGCCGCGATGTCCCAGGCCGGCACGACATTGTTGACCGGAGCTCCTCCCGCACCGGTCACCAGCGGAAAGCCGCTCGCCGCATTGACCGTGTAGTCCACCGCGGCGCTGCCGTCGCGATTGCCGATCAGGCGCATCAGGATCACGTCCTCGCGCTTCGTTTTGAGGCTCGCGTAATCGAGCCCCGAGAGCGGCGGCAAATTCGTCAGCACGATGCCACCGCCAGGACCGGGCGCGGTCGCGATCGCCTGAGCGAGCTCTCGCCCTTCCGGCTTGTCGAGCGCCAGCGCGACCGAGCGCTTCGCCTTATTCATCCCGGCCCAATAGAGGCTCGCGCCGTCCTTCGTGACGGGCCAACGGTTATAATCGATGCCGCCGCCGATCGGGTCGATGCGAATGACCTCGGCGCCCATCTGCGCCATCGTCATGCCGCCGAGCGGCGCGGCGACAAAGGCGCTCAATTCGACGATGCGCAGATCCGCCAAGAGCCGGTTCATCGCGGCGCCTCCATGTCGTGTCCGGTGCTATTCAGCCGGAGCAGAGGCCGGGCGGCAACCTCAGCCGGCAATCACGAGCCGAACACGACAGCGTGCATGATGCGGCCGGGCAGAAACGTAAAGATTCCGGCGATGACCAGCGCGCCGAGAAACAGGCTCACCATGGCACGCTGGTGCTTCCGAACATCGTGCTGCCGCGCCCGCCACACGGCGAGCGGCAGCATCGCGAGGGTGAAGATCGACAACAGGTGGATCGGGCTGAACGGACCCCACATCCGGATCGTATGGATGAAGAACGAGCTCAGCACGACGGCGAGCATCAGCCCGGCCCAGATCCAGCCGAAGGTCCGGTGCGGGATCGTGCCTTTCGGCGCCGCCAATTGCACCGCGCCCAAGGCGAACGCGCCGAGCGCGGCAAAAGCGTGGACCTGGATGACCGGCGACGCGGCCAGCAGGGGCGCAAGGCTCATGGGCACATCCGGGTGTTATGTTAATAGTATTAACATAACACCCGGATGCGTCTCCGCGTCAATGGGGCGGCGATGCTGCGCGACGCGGCCCTCAAGCGCCGGCGATGAAGGAGCGCAGCGACCGCGCCTCGAACTCGACCTCGTCGAGTCGGTTCTTGACGAGATCGCCAATGCTCACGATTCCGCACAGCCGTCCGCCGGCGACGACGGGGAAATGACGAATGCGGCGGTTGGTCATCTCCGCCATCAATTCGCCGACCGTATCGTCCGGCTCGCAGGTGATGACATTGCGGGTCATGATGTCGTCGACGCTGCGCGACAGCAGGTCGCTCCCATGATCAGCCAACGCACTCACGATGTCGCGCTCCGACACGATGCCATCGACGCTCTCGCCATCCTCGCTGACCACGAGCGCGCCGATCCGGTCGCGGCGCAGCGTATCGACTGCCTCGGCGATAGTCGCCTCAGGGCGGATCGTCGTCACCGAACTGCCCTTGTTCCGCAGAATCGTCTCAACATTCATCGGGCTCTCCCGAATTGGGGAGCGGCGCCCGCGCCCGCCGGGCCGGAGCGCCGCCGTCTGAGCCCGAGATTAGGACGAAATGTCGCACCCTGAAAGGGGGTAGGGTTGCCGGCTCATCCCGGGGACCCCGGTCATCGCAAATTGGCGTAAGGAGCGCCGGAGATCAGCCCAGCGAATGGATGATCTCGCGGTAGGCGGCTTCCGGAAAGGCCTTCAAGGTCCGCGTCCGCACCGATCCCATCTGGCCCAGCAGTAAGGTGAAACGGGCGGCGACCGCATCGTCCGGCGCTTCATAGATGACGATCAGGTCGTAGTCGCCCATCGTCATGTATAAGGTTTTGAACTCGCCACCCATTTCCGCCAGCGCCCGTCGCGCAGTCTCGACGCGCTTTGGCGATTCCTTGACTTGCCGGGCGCCCTGATCGGTCCAATTGGCGAGCATGACATAGGTCGGCACGGCGGCTCTCCCTCAGGCTGTGACCGGCGGCTCGCGCCGTTGTGCGGCGTTCTGTCCGGGCATGATGGCCGAGCCGTCCGCCTAGAACAAGCCGATGCCGCCGCAAACGGGAATTCGCACCCGATGTTCGCCGTTGAGGGGATAACGGAACGAATTGGGTGCTTAACGGAAGGTTTACCGGCCGCGCCCTAGAAATGCCGAAAACGTCTTTAAGCTGCGCGGCCAAGGGTGATTGAACATGCGTGACTGGATTGCCGATTGGAACAAATGGAGCCGCGCCGAACGCGTGCTCGCGTTGGTTGTCACCTTTGTGCTGCTGGCCCTGCCGCTCGGTTTGTTGATCACCGGCAAAGCAGGCGTCTAGCCCCCACCTCGCCCTCCGCGCCGCGCCGCAGTCAATTATTTTGCGTCGGGGAAGCGGCGGTTGAACGCCTCCTGGGATTCCTCGGTCGTGGTGAACCCGGCCAATGTCCTTTGCGGCGCTGCGGGTCGCTTCCTCTAATCATGCGCGAAACGGGTGGGGCGGAAAACCCCTTGCCGGCGGACGGCATTGCCCCTAAAGCCGGGCATATCCTTGACCGGCGGAGACAACCCGATGCCCAGCCTGCCCGATCGCCATGCCCTCGAAGCGCTGCGCGCTTTTGACACGCCGACCATTTGCAACGCGCTTGAAATCGTCGCACCGGCCCGCCGGGCGATCGGGTTCACCCGCCGGCCGCTCGTCGCCTGTTTTCCGGACATGAAGCCGGTCGTTGCCTTCGCCCGCACCGCGCTGATTCGCTCGCGCGAGCCGCATCCGCGCGACCGCGAGAGCGCCAACCGCATCCGCCTCGGCTATTACGAGCACATCGCCGCCGAGCCGTTGCCGAGCCTGTCGGTGATCCAGGACATCGACGCGCCCGATACCGGTTTCGGCGCCTTCTGGGGCGAGGTGCAGACGCATGTGCATAAGGGGCTCGGTTGCGTTGGCGTCATCACCGACGGCTCGGTGCGTGATCTCGACGCGATGGCGTCCGGTTTCTTCGTGCTGGCGGGCTCGATCATGCCGAGCCACGCGCACGTCCATCTCGTCGAGTTCGGCGGCACGGTCAGCGTCGCCGGCATGGTGGTCTCGGCCAACGACATCATCCATGCCGACCGGCACGGCGCGGTCGTCATTCCGCCCGACGCCGTCGCCAAGATCCCGGAGGCGGTCGATCTGCTGACGCGCCGGGAGAAGGTCCTGATCGAAGCCTCTAAGCAGCCCGGTTTTTCGCTCGACCACCTGCGCCGAGCCTATCGCGAGCAGGATGAAATCCACTGACCCGATTTGGACCGCGGCCGTCCCTGCCGCTTTTGTGCGGGCGAGGACGCCCGCGGTTCTGCTCTAAATTTCGATCTGACCGCCGAGTTCGACGACCCGGTTCGGCGGGATGCGAAAAAACTCCGTCGCATCGAGCGCGAGGCTGTTCAGAAGCATGAACAGCCGGTCGCGCCAACGCAGGAAGGGCAAGCCGGCGCGGCGCGCGCGCAATTTTTCGCGGCCGATATAAAACGAGGTGTCCATCAGGTTGATGTGGAAGTGCTGCACCCGGCACAGCGCCAGGGCGCGCATGATGTTGGGCTCGTCCATGAAACCGTAGCGGACCCGCATCGTGTGGAAGCCCTTGCCGATCTCGTGGATTTCGAGCCGCCGCTCGTCGGGCACGTGCGGCACGTCCTCGGTGTCGACCTGCATCATCACGACGCGCTCGTGCAAGGCCTTGTTGTGCTTGAGGGCGTGCAGCAAAGCGCTCGGCACCTGCGTCAAGTCGCGGGCCAGGAAGATCGCCGTGCCGGGCACCCGCACCGGCCGCTCCGGGTTCAGCATTTCGACAAACTGCGTCAGCGGCATCGCGTCGCGCGCGCGCTGCTCGGCAAGGAGCCGGCGGCCGCGCCACCAGGTACCCATGATCGCGAAGACAAAGCCGGCCACGACGATCGGGAACCAGCCGCCTTCGGCGATCTTGAGCATGTTGGCCGACAGGAAGGTCAGATCCACGAGCGCGAAAAACGCGAAGACCGGCGCCGCGACCGCAAGGCTCCAGCCATGGTTGCGCATGTAAAGAAACGCGAGTCCAGTCGTGATCAGCATCATGCCGCTGACCGCGATGCCGTAGGCGGCGCCGAGATTGTCGGAAGTCTGAAAAAACAGCACCAGCAGAATAATCGCGATCAAGAGCCCCCAATTGATCGGCGGCACATAGACCTGACCGATCTCCGTCGCCGAGGTGTGGCGCACTTCGAGACGCGGCAGATAGCCGAGCTGAACCGCCTGGCGGCTCAGCGAGAAGGCGCCCGAGATGACGGCCTGCGACGCGATGATCGTCGCGAGGGAGGCGAGAGCGACGAGCGGGTAGAGCCCCCATTCCGGAACAAGCCGGTAGAACGGGTTTTCCAGCGCTCCGGGATCGCCGAGCAACAAGGCGCCCTGCCCGAAGTAGTTCAGCAGCAGCGCCGGGAAGACGAGGCCGATCCAGGCGCGCCGCAGCGCGCGGCGGCCAAAATGCCCCATATCGGCGTAAAGCGCCTCGGCCCCGGTCACCGCGAGAAACACCGCGCCGAGCGTCAAGAACCCATGCCAGGGATGCCGGACCAGCAGCACCAGGCCGTAATACGGGTTGAGCGCCAGCAGGATGTGCGGCTCCCGCGCGATGCTCCAAATACCGAGCACCGCCAGCACCGCGAACCAGACCAGCATGACCGGGCCGAACAGCCCGCCGATGGCGGCCGTGCCGTGCCGCTGCACGAGAAACAGCCCGATCAGCAGCACCAGCGAAATCGGAATGACATAGGGTTCGAACAGCGGTGTCGCGACCTTGAGCCCCTCGACGGCGCTCAAGACCGAGATCGCCGGCGTGATGACGCCATCGCCGTAGAACAGCGCCGCGCCGACCAGCCCCGCCGACATGATCCACAAATAGCGCTTTTGGTCGCGGCTGCTGGTCCGCAGCACGCGCGCCGTCAAGGCCAGAAGCCCGCCCTCGCCGCGGTTGTCGGCGCGCATGATGACAAGGACGTATTTGACCGTGACGATCAGGGTCAGGGTCCACACGATCAGCGACAGCACGCCAAAGATCGCCAGCCGGCTGGTGTCGGCAAACTCGACCAGCGACTGGCGCACCGCGTAAAGCGGGGAGGTGCCGATATCACCGTAAACCACGCCGAGCGCGGCCAGCGTCAAGCTGTGTCGCAGATCGGGGCTGATCGCGGCAGCGGCCGGCAAGGACACGGTTTGTGGCACAATTTTCTCCGTCGGCCGTGCTTAGCGCGCGCCGTCAGATCTCGAGCTGGCCGCCGAGCTCGACGACCCGGTTCGGCGGAATGCGGAAAAATTCGGTCGCATCGACCGCGAGGCTGTTGAGAAAGATGAACAGCCGATCGCGCCACCGCAAGAAGCCAGTACGCCGCGGCCGAGGCCGAAGCTTCTCACGGCCGATGAAAAACGAGGTCTCCATCAGGTTGATGCGAAAATGCTGCATGCGGCAGAGCGCCAGCGCGCGCATGATGTTCGGCGCGTCCATGAAGCCATAGTGAATGAGCATCGTGTAGAAGCCCTTGCCGATCTCTTGGATCTCCAGCCGCCCCTCATCGCTGACATGCGGCACGCCGGCGGTGTCGACCTGCAGGATGACGACCCGCTCATGCAACGCTTTGTAGTGCTTCAGCGAATGCAACAGCGCGACCGGCACTTGCGTCAGATCGCGGGTCATGAAGATCGCCGTTCCCGGCACGCGGACCGGACGGTCGGGGCGCAACGTCTCGACGAACAGGGAGAGCGGCATTGAATCCCGCGCCCGTGCCTCCGCCAAGAGCCGGCGACCGCGCCACCAGGTGCCCATGATCGTGAAGACCAATGTCGCGACGATCAGCGGAAACCAGCCACCCTCGGTAACCTTCAGCAGATTGGCCCCGAAGAACGACAGGTCGACAATGGCGAACAGCCCGAATAGGGGGATCAGCAGCCACAGCGGCCATCTCGCGCCCTTATACAAATAGGTGAAGCCGAGGATCGTATCGACCGTCATCGTCCCGGTCACCGCGATGCCATACGCCGCGCCGAGCGAGTCCGAGGAGCGGAAAATGAGCACGGTCGCGACGACGGCGACGAGCAGAATGCCGTTCACCTCCGGCAGAAACACCTGGCCGATCTCCTGCTCGGAGGTATGCCGCACCTGCATGCGCGGCAGATAGCCGAGCTGCACCGCTTGCCGGCTCAGCGAGAACGCGCCCGAGATGACCGCCTGCGAGGCGATAACCGTCGCGGCCGAGGCGAGCGCCACAAGCGGGAACACCGCCCAATCCGGCGCCAGCAGGTAAAACGGGTTCTGCAGCGTCTCGGGATTGGCCAGCAATAGCGCGCCTTGACCGAAATAGTTCAGCAACAGACAGGGAAACACGAAGTAGAACCAGGCGCGGCGGATCGGCGTACGCCCGAAATGCCCCATATCGGCATAGAGCGCCTCGGCGCCCGTCACGGCGAGCACGACCGCGCCCAACAGCACAAACCCTTCTACCGGGTCGGCAACGATCAGCTCGATCCCGTAAAGCGGGTTCACCGATTTGAGGATGCCCGGGTTCTGCTCGATCTGGACAAGCCCGAGGATCCCGAGCGTCGAAAACCAGACGATCAATACCGGACCGAAAAAACCGCCGACCCGCCCGGTGCCGCGCCGCTGCGCAATGAACAGCACGATCAGCAGGACGAGCGTCAGCGGTATGACGTAGGGCTGCAATTCCGGCGCTCTGACCTCGAGACCCTCAACCGCGCTCAGCACCGAGATCGCCGGCGTCAGCACGCTGTCGCCAAAGAACAGCGAGCCGCCGATCAGCCCGGCGATCAGAATCCAGCGATTTCTTCGGCCCTCGGTAGCGACCAGTGCCTGAATCGTCAGCGCGAAGATGCCGCCCTCGCCGCGATTGTCGGCGCGCATCAGCAGGATCACGTATTTCCCGGTGACGACAATCATCAGCGCCCAAATGATCAGCGACAGCACGCCGAAAACCCGTGGTTCGGTAACCGCCGAGCCATCGCGGAAACATTGCTTGATCGCGTAGAGCGGCGAGGTGCCGATATCGCCGAAGACGACACCGAGAGCGGCGATCGTCAGGTTATGCATCGTGCTGGCGCTCTGCGATCGCGCGTTAGGCGGTGCGCCCGGTAATCCGCCTTGACTGGAAGCGGTTTCTGGGACCGCGGTATCCGGCATCGCGTGATTCGGTCGGGTCAGTATTGCAGTCGGCCGGTAGGCTGAGCCGGCGGGCGTCGTCCGTCGGGAGCAGTTGTTGTTGGGAGCGGAACGACTGCCATCGCAGCCTGCCTTTGATGCGCCGTGCGTACCCTTCGGGTATCGACTGCGGCATTATTGGAGCAAACCAACCAGCCGGATAAGATGATCCAGGGCCGATCCCAAAAAGGTACGCGGCAGCCCGGCTCAGGCGACCGGAGATTGCTCACAAAAGCCTGCAGCCGTCCAACAAATCGTAGAGGGAAGAACGGCGCCGCCATCCCCGAGCCGAGCCCTGCTGTAGCCGCCGACAATCGCAAGCTCCATCGCTCGTCTCCGCTCGGGGGTGCTGCTATCGTCGGTGCTCGCCGCAGCGAGGGCAAGCACGATGAACACACCTTATCCGCGCGACATGATCGGCTACGGCGCCGAGCCGCCGCAGGCGCGATGGCCGGGCGAGGCGCGGATCGCGCTGCAATTCGTGATCAATTACGAAGAGGGCGCCGAGAACGCGATTTTTCACGGCGATGCCGCCGCCGAAGCATTTCTGTCGGAGTGGATCGGCGCTCAGCCGACGCTCGGGATGCGCAACATGAACATGGAGTCGCTTTATGAGTACGGCAGCCGGGCCGGGTTCTGGCGACTCTATCGCACTTTCACCGAGCGCCAGGCGCCGGTCACGGTCTATGGCGTGGCGATGGCGCTCGAACGCAACCCGCCGGCAGTCGCCGCGATGCTGGCGGCCGATTGGGAAATCGCGACGCACGGCTACCGCTGGATCGATTACCAATACGTCGCCGAATCCGTCGAGCGCGAGCACATCGCCAAGGCGATCGAAGTGCACACCCGAGTGACGGGTACGCGGCCGCTGGGCTGGTACCAGGGCCGCTGCAGTCCCAATACTCGGCGTCTCGTCGCCGAGGACGGGGGCTTTGTCTACAATGCCGACAGCTATGCCGACGATCTGCCGTACTGGGACACCTCGTGCGGCAAGCCGCAGCTCATCGTTCCTTATGCTTTCGACTCGAACGATATGCGGTTTGCGACGCCGCAAGGTTTCAACTCGGGCGACCAGTTCTTCACCTATCTGAAGGACACGTTTGACGTGCTGTACCGCGAGGGCAAACTCCGGCCGCGCATGATGTCGATCGGGCTGCATTGCCGCCTCGCGGGGCGGCCGGGCAGAACCGCTGCGCTCGAACGCTTTCTCGATTATGCCATCGGCCACGAGCGCGTCTGGATCCCGCGGCGGATCGACATCGCGCGGCACTGGATTGCGACCCATCCTTCCGCAGGGTAAACGCCGGCTTTCTCCGAAAATTGACACAACTTGTGCGCGGCATTGCTCGCCAAACTGGCGGCGCTTAACCCGCTGTTAAGCTTACTCGTGTGAGATAACGGCGCGACAGGATCTCGCATTGGGGGGAACGCAATGCGCCCGATCGCTGCTCCTGGGGGCATTACGGGGCAACGCGATCGCTGATCGCCGTTTTCGAGGAGGACCGGCTAGCCGGCTCGGCCTATCAGGCCGGGCCGGTGATGCCGCCAGCGACGCATCCCTCGTGGCGCTTCCCAGGACTGAACGGGCAAGATTTCCTGATCTATTCTTGATAAAAAAAATTCCGGGCGTGTAACAAAAAAATCTAGGGAATACTTGGACAGAGGGGTTCGGAACTTCGAGACGCGGGGAATCGTTCTGAAAAGACGGTAGATTTCCTCTGAGCTCGCTACGATGAACAACGCGTCGCTGGCGCCGTCAAACGTTGGGGCCGGGTTTTTCTCTTGCTTTGCCCGGTGGTGCGAGCAGCAGGTTGCGCGCCCGGGCGCGTCCTTCGCGGCGATGATCTTTGTCGCTTTTTGGCTCGTTGCGGGCCCCCTCTACGGGTGGTCCAGCACCTGGCAGCTGATCATCAACACGACCTCGTCGGTGATTACGCTCGTCATGGTGTTCGTGATCCAGCACACGCAGCGGCGCGATACTCAGGCGATCCAGCTGAAGCTCGATGAGCTGATCCGGGTGAACAGCGAGGCGCGCAACGAGCTGATCAGCCTCGAAGCCAAGCCTGAAACCGCGGTCGAGGAAATCAAATCGGCGTTCGAGGAGCTGCGCGAGACGGTCGAGGAAGACGTGATCCCCCGCGAGGATAACCCGCTCGGCGCATTCGGCTGCGACGCAAAAACGAGCCGAACGGGCTAGCCGGCGGCGCGCGGCCGCAGGGCGACCACCTTGCCGCTCTTTATCGGAGAGTTCCGGTGCACTGCGCGTTCGACGGCCTCCCCGAGTTCGCGGATCCGAAACGGCTTGCGCAGTAAAACCGCCTCGTCGAACTGGCCGTCGAAACCGGTCGTATCGGCATATCCGGTGATGACGATGACCGGCAGTTCCGGCCATCTGGCACGCACCGTACGCGCCAAATCAGCGCCGGACATGCCCGGCATTGCATAGTCCGCGATTAATAGGTCGACGCTATCGCTGTTGCTCGCCAGCATCGTCAGCGCGTCGCGCCCGCCCGCTGCTTGCTCGGTCTGATAGCCGAGCGTTTCGAGGTACGCGACGATGACATCGCGCACATCCTGATTGTCGTCGACGACCAGCACCCGCGCCCGGCGCTTCAGGCCTTCATGCCCGGTCGTCTCGTTCCATTCCGATGCTTTGAGCGGCCGAACGAGGCTGCGCGGCAGGTAGACGCCGACCGTCGTGCCCTGTCCCGGGGTGCTCGTGATGCGCAGCCCGCCGCCGGATTGCTGCGCCAAGCCGTAGACCTGGGCCAACCCGAGGCCGCTGCCCTTGCCCGGCTCCTTGGTCGTGAAAAACGGCTCGCAGGCTCGCGTCAGTACCTCGGGGCTCATGCCTGTGCCGGTGTCCGATACGGAAACCAGCACAAAATCGCCCGGAGGCAGTTCGGCCGGCCTGTCGCGCTCGCTGGCCTTAACGTTGCGGGTTTCGACCACCACCCGCCCGCCGTCCGGCATCGCGTCGCGGGCGTTGATTGCCAGGTTGAGGATCACGAGCTCCAGCTGATGCGGGTCGACGAAGGCGGGCCAAAGATCGGGCGCCAGCCTCGTCGTTACCTCGACGGTGCCGCCTAAAGAGCGGCGCAGCAGATCCTGTGTTCCGACGGTCAGCTCATTCAAATCGACGGCCTTCGGGCTCAGATGCTGCTTGCGCGAAAAGGCCAGCAATTGCTCGTTGAGCTTGGCGCCGTGTCGCGCCGACCGCGCCGCGGCCTGCACCAGCTTGAGCAGATGATCGTCGGGGAGGCGCATCTCGATCAGTTCGAGGTTGCCGAGGATCGCGGCCAGCAGGTTGTTGAAATCGTGCGCGAGGCCCGAGACGAGTTGGCCGATAGCCTCCATCTTCCGCGCCTGCAACAGCGCCGCCTCGGTGCGCTCGCGTTCCGCGGTTTCGGTCAAGAGGCGGTTGTTCGCCTCGGCCAACTCGTGCGTCCGCTCGGCAACACGCAGCTCGAGTTTGTCGTTCAGATCGCGCAGCGCTGCCTCGGCGCGCTTCTTGTCGCTGATGTTGCGGGCGATTTTCGACGCGCCGACGATGCGTCCGGTACCATCGCGCACCGGCGAGATGGTCACCGACACGTTGATGTCGCGCCCGTCCTTGCAGCGCCTCACAGTTTCGAAATGATCGACTCGCTCGCCGCGCCGGACGCGATCGAGGATCAAATCCTCTTCGGCAAGCCTATCTGGCGGAAACAGCCGGGTAATGGGATGCCCGATCATCTCGCTGGCCGAAAAGCCGAAGATCGCCTGGGCCCCCCGGTTCCAGCTCGTGACAATGCCGTCCAAGGTCTTGCTGACGATCGCGTCGTCGGAGGATTCGATGATCGCCGCGAGATAGGCGCGGGCATCGTCCGCAACTTTGCGGTCGCTGATGTCCACCAGCATGTTCACGGCACCGATCAGCTTGCCCGAGGCGTCGTGCAGCGGCGTCGGATAGGGCGCGAACGGGACGCGCGTGCCGTCGGGGCGCTCCAAAATCGCCTGCTCGCCGCGCACCGCCCGGTCCTCCCTCAAGGCGACCGCCATCGGGCACTGGTCATGAGGGAGCGGTCGGCCGTCCGACGAGTAAAGACGCCAGCTGACGCACCACTCGTCCGTGCCAAGCTCCGGCTTCCGGCCTGCGAGTTCGGCGGCGGCCTGATTGTAGTAGGTGATGCGGCCGAGGGCGTCCGTCACGTAGATCGCGGCGGGCAGCACATCGAGCAGCGCGCGGAATTGCGTCTCGGCCGGGGGGGTTCCGAGAACGATGGCTTCGGCATCGCACAGCCGCGGGGCACTCGGCAATTCGGGCTTTGCTTCGCTGTGTTCGAAACCGCTGCTGCTATCTTTCGGCATCAACCTCGTCCCAAATCCAAAGGGTGCACATAAGCGGGCCGCTTCAGGCCCTATGGCAGCCTGCCTCAACCGGCCAACGTTCTTTGCCGTTCACTGTTCCCGCGGCCGTTCCCGCCCATCTTCATCGGTTGGGCGTGGCTCAACCCTTGACCCGAACAGAACCCGTGGCCTGCCCTATATCTGGCCACGTAGCGAATGTAGAAGGTGCGGCAGGAAGGCCCGGGGGACCGCGTCGCGTCGGCGCCGCGACGGCCCCAATCCGGGTCGGATCGCGGCCCAAATTCAAACGCCGCAAGCGGGATTGTCAAGTTCCGAAGTCAGCCAGCGTCGCTGTTCGAAAGATTGAGAGGCCGGCGGTAGGAGAGCGCCTCGGCGATGTGATGGCGTGCCACCGTCGCCGCACCCTCGAGATCGGCGAGGGTGCGCGCCACCCGCAGCACCCGATGATAACCGCGCGCCGACAATCTCAGCCGCTCGGCGGCGCGCTGCAAGAGCGTGCGGCCGGCCGGGTCGGGGGCCGCGATCTCGTCGAGCAATTCGCCATCCGCTTCGGCATTGGTGCGAATGCGGCGGTCCGGCGACATTTTCTCGTAGCGCGCCCGCTGCCGGGTGCGGGCGGCGGCGACGCGCCGGGCAATCTCGGCGCTGGTCTCGGCCGGCGGCGGCAGGCTCAGATCGGCCGGCGAGACGGCCGGTACATCGATATGCAAATCGATGCGGTCGAGAAGCGGCCCGGAGATCCGCGCCTGGTAATCCTGGGCGCAGCGCGGCGCGCGGCCGCAGGCGCGTGCCGGCTCGGATAGATAGCCGCAGCGGCACGGGTTCATCGCGGCGACGAGCTGCACCCGCGCCGGAAAGGTCACATGGCTGTTGGCGCGGGCAACGCTGACCCGGCCGGTTTCGAGCGGCTGCCGCAGGGCTTCGAGCGCCGCCCGGCTGAACTCGGGAAGCTCGTCGAGGAAGAGCACGCCCTGGTGCGCCAGGCTGATTTCGCCGGGCCGGGTGCGCAACCCACCGCCGACCAGCGCCGGCAAGGACGCTGAGTGATGCGGGTCGCGGAACGGCCGGTCGCGCAAGAGCCCGCCATTGCGCAGCCCGCCGGCGACCGATTGGATCATGCCGAGTTCGAGCGCCTCGGCCGGTTCAAGCGGCGGCAGAATGCCGGGCAGCCGCGCCGCCAGCATCGACTTGCCGGCGCCGGGCGGACCGATCATCAGGAGGTTGTGGCCGCCGGCCGCGGCGATTTCGAGCGCGCGCTTGGCGGTTTCCTGGCCCTTGACGTCTTTGAAATCGAGCCCGGCCGCGCGCATCGGCGCGAGCTTCGGTTCGGGCGGCGGCAGTAGTTGCGTGCCCTTAAAATGATTGACGATCGCGAGAAGGTTCGGCGCCGCAATGATCTCGACCTCGCCGGCCCAGGCCGCCTCGCTCCCGCATTCGGCCGGGCAGATCAGGCCGCTCTGCCGTCCCGCGGCGGCCAGCGCGGCGAGCAACACTCCGGCGACGCTGGTCAAGGATCCATCGAGCGCGACCTCGCCGAGCGCTGTGTAGCCTCCAAGTTCATCCTCGGGCAGCACCTCCATGGCGGCGAGAAGCGCGAGCGCGATCGGCAGATCGAAATGGCTGCCTTCTTTCACGACATCGGCCGGCGCCAAATTCACTGTGATATGCCGCGCCGGCAGCGACAGGCCGAGCGCCGCCAGCGCCGAGCGCACCCGTTCGCGCGACTCCGCGACTGCCTTGTCCGGCAGCCCGACGACGGCGAAGGCCGGCAGCCCCGGGGTGATCGTCACCTGGGCTTCGACATCGACGACCTCGACGCCGCTGAACGCCACCGTGCGCACCCGCGCGACCATGCCCGGCCCGGCTCCCCGCCTCGTCCCCTATCGCGCAAAAGCTTACGGGCGTATGCCGACCAGCGCCAGCCGCGCGAATAGCAAGGGATCACAAGCACCCCGTGCCCGGCCCCGTGCCGGGTACCCACGTCTTTCCGGCGGCTGAACCAAAGACGTGGGTGGCCGGGACAAGCCCTGCCACGGGGTTGCAGTGCTAGCTCTTCGGCGGCTCGTCAGGGCGGGTCAGCAGGTGGCCGCAGCCGGCTTTGTTGGCCCAGTATTCCCAGGTACGCCAGGTCTCGACCGAATAGGGGCTGTAACCGCGATTGCGCGCCGCGATCTCGCCCTCGGAGAGATATTTGATCGCGCCGCCCAATTGCGTCGCGCGCATCAGGGCGCGGGCGTTGCGCGGCAAATAGACCGACAATCGCACGACCTCGATCAGCGAGCGCGCCGCCGACGCGAAGCCATGGCCGCGCATCAGCGCGACATTGTTCGGCCCGAGGCAGGCGGCGAGATCGCGCGCCTGCTCCAAATTGGTCACGAGCAGATTGGTTTCGCCGAACCGGTCGGCAATGTCCCAGACCGGCACTTCGCTCCCGATGAAGCTGCCGGCGTGGATGACCGGCCGCAGCTTCGTCGCATCGGCGATGCCGAAGGGCAGCGTGTCCTCGGCGTGCGCGTGCACGACCGCCATGACATCGGCGCGAGCCGCGAAGACCGCTGCGTGGATGAAGCGCTCGAGGTAGAGCTTCTGGCCGTCATCGCGTACCGGCTGTCCATCGAGATCGAGCTCGACGATATCCTCGGGGCCGACCAGTTCCGGCGCGAGCGAGCGGGCGATCAAGAAGCGGTTGGGGTTGTCGGGATGCCTGACGCTGACGTGACCGTAGGCATCGACGACGTCCTCCCGCGCCAGGATACGGTTGGCGATGACGAGATCTTTGACCAGGTTGTCCAGGCCGCTCATGCGGTCACGTCCCGAGCTGCGTCGCGAGGTCCTCGAAATCCGTCGCGACATAAGTGAAATCGTGCTCCGCCTTGAAGTCGCGGCTCTGTTTCGCGCCATGCTCGTAGGGGCGGCTGATGAACGCGGTCTTCATGCCGTACGAGGCGGCATGCACGAGATCGCTGTTGTGCGCCGCCACCATCTTCACCGAGCTCGGGTCGTCATTGCCGAGAAAATGGATCGCCGACTGGTACATTTCGGCGTCGGGCTTGTAGTGCTGCACCAGATCGGAGCCGAGCACCGCATCCCAAGGCAGGCCGCAATATTTGGCCATGTCAGTCAGCAATCGCACGGTGCCGTTCGACAAGGTCGCGATGACGTATTTTGTTTTGATGCGTGTCAGGCCAGGGACCGAATCAGGCCATGGCTTCAAACGGTGCCAGGTCAGGTTGAACCAGATTTTGTCGTCCTCACTGAGCCCGGTGATCTCGAATTTTCCAGCAGCGCGTCGAGCGCCATGCGGTGCAGCGCGTCGAGATTGGTCCATGGCAATTCGCCGGTGCGCACCCGGTTCATCGACGGCGCGTAGGCACCGCGCCATTCATCGGCGAATTGCTGCCAATCGACATGCGTGATGCCGCGGCGTGCCGCGAGCGCTTCGCCGTCGGCCGTCACCGCCGAGCGCCAATCGACGACCGTGCCGAACACGTCATGCACCAGCGCCTGTATTTCGGCCACGCAAACCTCCTCCGGAAGGAACTCAGGTTTCGGCTGCAAACCCGGACGCGGGCGAACGCCGCTGCCGCAATTTGCGCAGACCACGCCGCAACGACAACGCTGCCCGCGCGGGCAGGGCGATGAGCTTGAGCAGGCTGAAGAAGACGATGGCCCATATCATGAGCTGAACGATCCACGGCAACAACGCCAAAGCATCGAGCAGCAATTGAGTGCTGCCAAAATAAACCGCGAGCAGCATGCCGCCGATGAAGAGCAGCGCGGCGCGCTTTGCCGTGATTTTGCCAACCACCGCCATCGGGCCGCGGATAAAACCGGCAGGACCGCGCAGCACCGTCGTTTCGCGCAGCAACACCGCCAACCGCGAGAACCCTCTGCTGACCGTGCGCGTCACCCATACCGCGGCCGACCCTACGACCGGTATGACCGTGACCGCCTCTACTGTCGCCCAGATCGCCTCGCTCCGGCCGATCTCGATACCGCACTGCCATTTCTTGCCCACCGCGATCAGATCGCCGACGACAAAGTCGAGCGCCGCGGCGCCCCACGAGTGCTCAGGCATCATGCCTTGCTCGCGCAAGGCAAGCTCCAGCCGCCACTCGCGGCAATGGGAGTATTGGTTGTACTCGGTTGCCACGATGGCGCCGAGCAGCGCCATGAGCGCGATGAACAGGTTACGCATGCGGATCCAGCCCGGCGAGAAGACGGGCCTTGGCGGCGAGGCCGAGGACGCGGCGGTAATAATAGCGGAAACGCTGGTCCTGCGTCTGGCCGCGCACATAGCGGATGTAGATCTGCTGGATGATGACGGCGAGCTTGAAAGCGGCGAACACCTGATGCCACCCGATCTGACTGACATCGAACCCTGTGCGCATGGCGTAGCGCTCGATCACCTCGGCGCGGCTCGGAAACCCCTCGCGCCAGGTCGGCATCGCGGCGATCTCGCGCCATTCCGGGTCGTCGCCCGGCTCGACCCAATAATTCAGTACATAGCCCAGATCGGCGAGCGGATCGCCCTGGGTGCACATGTCCCAATCGAGCACCGCCTCGATGTGGCCGGGATCGCCGGCGTCGAGCAGGCAATTGTCGAGCCGGTAGTCATTGTGTAGCAGGGCCGCGCTGCTCGATGCCGGCAGGTTCTGGCCCAGCCAGTCGAGCACCGGCTCCATCAGAGCGGCGGCGCGGTTGGCCTGTTCGCCGCCTTGCGCCGCCTGCCAGCGGCGGATCCAACCCGAGAGCTGACGTTCGAGAAAGCCCTCCGGTCGGCCGAGATCGTCGAGCCCGACCTCCGCCGGCGGCACGCGGTGCAGATCGGCGAGCGCATCGACCAGAGCGAACCCGATGCGGCGGTTCAATTCGGGGCGGCCGGCGAATTCTGGCGGGACGTCGTCGCGGATCACAAACCCGTGCCGCCGCTCCTCAATGATGAACACCGCGCCAATGATGCTTTCGTCCTCGCACAGCAGCAGGCTGCGCGGCGCGAGCGGATAGCGCCGATGCAACACCGACAGCACGCGGTGCTCGCGCCGCATGTCGTGCGCGCCGGGCGGAATCGGCCCCAAGGGCGGCCGCCGCAACACAAATTCCGTATCGCCGAAACGCAGCAGATAGGTGAGGTTCGCCTTGCCGCCGCCGAACTGCCGTACCGCAAGCGGCCCGTCGGCGCCTTCAAGATGCGTGCGCAGATACGGTTCGAGTCGCGCCGTATCGAGATGCTCGTCCGGCCGCTCGTCGATCAGCTCCGTCGCTTCGAGACTGGGCTGCATTTTCACCCTGCGTGGTTCGAGACGCCCCGCTCCGCGGGTCTCCTCACCATGACGGATGTTCTTGATGGCGCACACAAAAGCCCATCATCCTGAGCGCGAGCGCAGCGAGCAGTCAAAGGACGCAACCTCTTCATCCAGTTAAACGCTCGTCATTTCCGCAATTCCACCCGGGCGATGGCGCGCCGGTGCACCTCGTCGGGGCCATCGACGATGCGCATGACGCGCGAGCGCGCCCAGGCATAGGCGAGCCCGAAATCCTGGCTGACGCCGCCGCCGCCATGTGCCTGAATCGCGCGATCGATGACGGCGAGCAGCATCTTCGGCGCAACAACCTTGATCATCGCGATCTCGGCCTGCGCCGCCTTGTTGCCGACCGTGTCCATCATATGCGCGGCCTTCAGCGTCAAGAGGCGTGCCTGCTCGATCTCCATGCGTGAGTCGGCGATCCATTCGCGGATGACGCCCTGATCCGCGAGCGGCCGGCCGAACGCGACCCGGCTCTTGACCCGGGCGCACATCGCCTCCAATGAGCGCTCGGCGAGCCCGATCATGCGCATGCAGTGATGAATGCGGCCGGGGCCGAGCCGGCCCTGCGCGATCTCGAAGCCGCGGCCCTCGCCCAACAGGATGTTGTCGACCGGCACGCGCACGTCCTTGAACTCGACCTCGGCGTGGCCGTGCGGCGCGTCGTCGTAACCGAAGACCGTAAGCGCCCGCACCACCCTGACGCCGGGCGTGTCGCGCGGCACCAGGATCATCGATTGCTGCTGATGCCGCGGCGCATCGGGATCTGTCTTGCCCATCAAGATGAAGATCTTGCAGCGCGGATCCATCGCGCCGGAGGTCCACCATTTGCGCGCATTGATGACATAGCTCGAATTGCCCTCGCGGCGGATCGAGGCTTCGATGTTGGTGGCGTCGGAGGAAGCGACCGCCGGCTCGGTCATCGCGAAGGACGAGCGGATCTCGCCGTCGAGCAATGGTTTCAACCAGCGCTCCTGCTGCTCCTTTGTCGCGTATCGCACCAGCGTTTCCATATTGCCGGTATCGGGCGCCGAGCAGTTGAAGACTTCCGGCGCGATCGGCGAGCGGCCCATGATCTCGCAGAGCGGCGCATATTCGAGATTGCTCAGCCCGGCGCCGTACTCGCTTTCCGGCAGGAACAGGTTCCACAGCCCAGCGTCGCGCGCCTTCTTTTTCAATTCCTCCATGACTGGCGGGATCTGCCAGCGCGAGGGCTGCTCGTTGAGCTGCTGCTCGAAAATCTTCTCCGCCGGGTAGACCTCGCGCTCCATGAACTCGCGGACCCTCGCCCGGAGGCGCTCCACCTTTTCCGACGGCTCAAAATCCATTGCGGTTCCTCGTGTCAGAATTGGTCCGGCTTAGTCCGCCTGCGACGGCGCCCGTTCTTGCAGCAAGGCTAGGATCTTGTCCAATTTGTCCAGTTCGAGGCGGCCAAGCTCGCGCAGGATTGTCTCGATTTCCTCCTTTGCCGCGACGTTGGTGTCGTAATCGTGCTGCGCCTGCTCGCGGTCGCGCCCGGCCTGCCGGTTCTGGCTCATCAGGATCAGCGGCGAGCTGTAGGCCGCTTCAGCCGACATGAACAGATTGAACAAGATGAACGGGTAGGGATCGAATTGATAAGCGTCGATCAGCCATAACGTGTTGACGACGACCCAGACCGCGAAGATGACGCTCTGGATGATGATAAACGTCCAGGAGCCGATGAAGCCGGCGACTCGATCGGCGATGTGGGCACCGGTCGACAACCGGTCGCTATGAAGGGTGTGCCAGGATCTGATCGGTCGCATATTCTTCTCGCGCCAAGTTGTTCGGGTGGATGGGTTCGCTGTTTCAGCGCGTCGGGTCGGGGCTGAGGCGGATCAGCAATTTGCCGAAATTCCGGCCTTGCAAGAGCCCGATGAAGGCTTCCGGGGCTCTCTCGAGCCCGTCGACGATGTCCTCGCGGTATTTGAGCTGACCGCTTTTGACGAGCGGCGCGACCGCCGCGCGGAATTCAGCTAGCCGGTGGCGCTGGTCGCCGACGATGAAGCCCTGGATCTTGAGCCGCTTGCGCACGACCGCGCCGAGGTTTGGGCCGGGCCGCGGCGTTGTGTCGTTGTATTCGGCGATCATCCCGCACATGACCATGCGGCCGAAATCGTTGAGCCGCGGAAACACGGCCTGCTGCACCGCGCCGCCGACATTCTCGAAATAGACGTCGATGCCTTTCGGGCAGGCTGCATCGAGCGCGGCGCCGAGATCGGCCACATGATGGTCGAGCGCCGCGTCGAAGCCGAGTTCGTCTGTAACATAACGGCATTTGTCGGCACCCCCGGCGATGCCGATGACGCGCGCGCCCTGACGTTTGGCGAGCTGCCCGGCGACCGCGCCGACCGCGCCAGATGCGGCCGAGACGACGACGGTCTCGCCGGCTTTCGGCTGTCCGATGTCGGTAAGGCCGATATAGGCCGTCATCCCGGGCATCCCGAGAATGCCGAGCGCGGTCGAAATCGGCGCCTCGGCGGGATCGAGCTTCAGGAGGCCAGCGCCCGGAACCGCGCTGTAGAGCTGCCAGCCATAACCGCCCGCGGCGTAGTCGCCTTCGCCGAAATTCGGGTGGTTCGAACGCGCGACCTGCCCCACGACACGGCCCTCGATGACGTCGCCGATCTCGGTGGGCTTGGCATATGAGCGGACGCCGCTGATGCGGCCGCGCATATAGGGATCGAGCGACAGATAGATGCCGCGCAAGAGAACCTCGCCGGCGCCGGGCTCCGGCAAGGGAGCGTCGACGATGTCGAAATCGTCCCGGACCGGCATGCCGTCCGGTCGTCGCTTCAACAACACCTGTCGATTGCGCTCGGGCATGTCGCGTCTCCTCGGTTGTGACCCGATCATGCCACAATCATTGCGCCGGAGAATGCCCTCTCCGCCCTTCAGGGCGGAGAGGGAGGCGCCCATCGCGCTAGCGATGGGAGGGTGAGGTGGGTTCAACGGCAAGCGCTCTGGAATCCCCCCACCTCCCCCCGATCCTATCCGCCCCCAGGGGCGGAGAGGGAGTTTTGGGAGGCGCGACCTGGCGTCTCGTGACGCGGCGGCCCGGGCCGCTTAGGATCGCCCAGGAGAGACCACCCAAGGAGAGGACATGGCGGCAACTCTGCGCAACGCCGCGCGCGAGCGGCTCGACAGGAGCGAGCTGGCGCTCGGCGTGATCCTGCGCCAGGCGCGCACGGTCGACATCGCGCCGATCATGAAGGCCGCCGGCTATGACTGGCTGTTCCTCGACCTCGAGCACAATTCGATGGACCTCGACACCGCGGTGCAGATCGCGGTCGCGGCGCTCGGCGCCGGCATCGCGCCAGTCGCGCGTGTGCCGGCGCGGCAATTGTGGATGGCGACGCGGTTTCTCGACGGCGGCGGGCTCGGCATCGTCATGCCGCATGTCGATACGCCGGAGGAGGCGCGCGAGATCGCGCAGGCGCTGCGCTATCCGCCGCATGGCCATCGCTCGGTCGCCGGCGGCCTGCCGCATTTCGGGTACGAGCGACTTAGCCTTGCCGAGACCTGCTCGGCGATCAATGCCGCGACCCTCGTCGTCGTCATGCTGGAGACGCCGCGGGCGATCGAGAACGCCGCCGCGATCGCCGCTGTCCCCGGCATCGACTCCCTGCTGATCGGCACCAACGATCTGGCGATGGAGCTCGGCATCCCGGGCGCATTCGGCGACGAGCGCATCGTCGCTGCGTATCAGACGGTGGTGGATGCCTGCGGGGCGCAGGGCAAATTCGCCGGGATCGGCGGCATTGCCGATCGCGAGCTGCTGCGCCGCTATATCCAGATGGGCGTGCGGCTCGTCCTGCCGGGGAGCGATCTGAGCTTCATGGCCAGTGCCGCCGGCGAATGCGCCGCGGCGATGCGCGCCTGCCTCTGAGCTACCCTGCTGTGCCGCCGCATTATTGCTCTGCGTCCTTCGAGACGGGGCTTCGCGCCTCCTCAGGATGACCGATCTTGGTGATGGCATTAAGAAACCCCGTCATCCTGAGGAGCGCCCAACGGGCGCGTCTCGAAGGACGCAGGGCGTTGATCCAACATCGTCCCTAAAGGGAGACGACTGCAGGGTCCAACGACCGTCGCTACCCATCCACCGTCAGCACGACGCGGTACGCGGCATCCTCTTGATGTGCGCCGGGGTCGCGCTGTTCCCGTTCATGAACGCGGCGGTGAAGCTGCTCGGCGCGCATTACCCGGTGGCGCAGATCGTGTGGGCCCGCTTCACCGGCCATCTCCTCGTCATGCTGCTGATCTTTCTGCCGCAATACGGCAGGCGCCTCATCGCGACCCGCCGCCCGGCGGTGCAGATCGCCCGCTCCTTGCTGATGCTGGTCAGCAACATGATGTTCGTCGTGGCGATCGCGCGGGTGCCGCTCGCCACCGCCTCGGCGATCGGCTTCACCTCGCCGCTGATCGTGACGGCGCTGTCGGTGCCGCTGTTGCACGAGCATGTCGGCATTCGGCGCTGGAGCGCCGTCATCGTCGGGTTTGCCGGCGCGCTCTTGGTGATCCGCCCCGGCAGCGGACTGCACGATCCGGCGGTACTGTTGCTGCTGTTGTCCTCGGTCGCCTACGCGCTCTATCTGATCGCGACACGCTGGGTCAGCTTTTATGACGACGCGGCGGTCGGCATCCTGTTCTCGGCATTGCTTGGATCGCTGGTCATGACGATGGCATTGCCGTTTGTTTTCGTCATGCCGAACAGCGCGCTGGACATCGCGCTGTTCTGCAGCCTCGGCCTGCTCGGCGGCGCCGGGCATTATCTGGTGATCCGCGCATTCCAGTCCGGCCCGGCGGCGGTCATTGCGCCGCTCGGCTATGTCGAGCTGATCGGCACGACGATCCTCGGTTATGCGATCTTCGGCAATTTTCCCGATCCGTGGACCTGGATCGGGGCCGCGATCATTATCGCCTCGGGCATATACATCGCGCTGCGCGAGCGGCGGCGCATGCGGGCCTGACGGAGGAAACCGCACATGGAATTCACGATTCCCGACGAGCTGCTCGAGTTGAAGGAGCGCACCGAGCGCTTTGTGCGCGACGAGATCCTGCCGCGCGAAAACGATCCGCGCCTCGGGCCGCATGGTCCAAGCGAAGATTTCCGCCGCGAGCTGGTGGCGCTGGCATGGCAAGCCGGGCTCTTGTCGCCGCATGTCGGGCGGGAATGGGGCGGGCTCGGACTCGACCACCGCGGCAAGGCGGTCGTGTTCGAGGCGGCCGGCTATGCGCCGCTCGCGACGATCGCGATGAACATCTTCGCGCCGGACGAAGCCAACATGCACCTCCTCGAACAGGTTGCCGGCGAGCGGCAGAAGGAGGAATGGCTGCGGCCGCTGGCTTCGGGCGACATCCGCTCCTGCTTCATGATGACCGAGCCCGCGCCCGGCGCCGGCGCCGACCCTTCGATGCTGCTGACGACCGCGCGCCGCCAGAGCGGCTCGAACAGCGGCGATTTTATCATCGACGGCACGAAATGGCTGATCACCGGCGCAGTCGGCGCCGAATTCGCGATCATCATGGCGAAGAACGACAGCGACCCGCTCGGCCCGGCCGGCGCGACGATGTTCCTCGCGCCGATGAACGCGCCCGGCATCCATATCGAGCGGGTGCTCGACACGCTCGACCAGTATATGAGCGGCGGCCATGCCCTGGTGCGGCTCGACGGGCTGCGGGTGCCGGAAAGCGCGGTGCTGGGGCGGGTCGGCGAGGGTTTCCGTTATGCGCAGGCGCGGCTCGCCCCGGCGCGGCTGACGCACTGCATGCGCTGGCTCGGGGCCGCCCGCCGCGCCCACGACATCGCGACCGATTACGCGCGCCGCCGCACCGCCTTCGGCAAGCCATTAGGCGAGCATGAGGGGGTCGGCTTTATGCTGGCCGACAATGAGATGGATCTGCACACAAGCCGCCTGACGATCTGGCACACCGCCTGGGTGCTCGACCAAGGCGAGCGCGCGCGCCACGAATCGAGCATGGCAAAGGTCATCTGCTCGGAGGCGATCTGGCGCGTGGTGGACCGCAGCATGCAGGTGCTCGGCGGGCTCGGCATCACCGACGACACGATCGTCGCGCGGCTGTTCCGCGAAGTGCGGCCGTTCCGCATCTATGACGGCCCGTCGGAGGTGCACCGCTGGTCGATCGCCCAGCGCGTGCTGCGCACCGGCGGCGCGGGTTAGCCCGGGGCGGCACCCTGAGTGAGCACCTGTATCATGTACAGCGACTGGCTGGCGCACATGAAGAGCCGGTCGCGCTTGGGGCCGCCGAAGGCGAGGTTGGCGCACACCTCCGGCAGGCGGATGCGGCCGATCAGCTTCCCTTGCGGCGTGAAGCACAACACGCCGGCATAGCCGAGCGGCGCGTTCGAGCTGATCCACAGATTGCCGTAGACATCGGCGCGCATGCCGTCGGGACCGCATTTGACGCCGTCCAGCATCATGTCGGTGAACAGGCGCTGGTTTGCGACCTTCTTGTCCTGCACGTCGAAGGCATAGACGACGCGCTGCCCGCCCGGCCCCGCATCGCCCGGTCCGCGGCCGGTGCTGATCACGTAGAGTGTCTTGTAGTCGGGCGAGAAGCACAGCCCGTTCGGATCGGGCAATTGCTCCTCGATGATAGCGACGTCGAGCTTGCCGCCCGGGTCCCAGCGATAGACGTTGGTCGACAATTCGCGCTTTTTGCCGCCGATGAGCCCGGTGTTGGGCGCGCCGATCAGCGGGTTGAGCTTGCCGTCCGGATTGGTCGGACCGCCGGCAAAGTCGGGGTGGCCTTCGTTGGTGCGGTCGCCATAGGGCGGGTCGGTGAACCAGATCGAGCCGTCGGGATGCGGCACGATATCGTTCGGCGAGTTGAGTGGCTTGCCGTCATAGGTATCGGCGATAACCGTCATCGACCCGTCATGCTCCCAGCGCACGACGCGGCGGAAGAAATCCTCGCAGGAGAGCTGCCGGCCCTGATGGTCGAAGGAATTGCCGTTGGTGTTGTTGGATGGCTTGCGGTAGGGCGTCACCCGCCCGTCCTCCCAGATATAGCGGTATTGCGTGTTGCCGGTGACGTCGCTGAAGACGAGGTACTGCCCCTGGCTCGACCAGGCCGGGCCCTCGGCCCAGTCGGCGCCGGTCCACAGCCGGCGCAGCGGCGAATTGCCCGCCACCAGCGCGCGGAACGACGGGTCGATGACGATGACGTCCGGATCGGGATAGATCGACGGATGGCCGCGGCTCCAATCGCGCGGCGGGTTGGTGATTGTGCTCGCCGGCGTGCCGATCTGCGCATTCGGCGAGGGCTGCGGCTGTTGCGCCTGCGCGATAGCGGGGCGCGACAGCAGGGCCGCGGTTCCGGTGATGCCGGCGGCGGCCAACAACCCGCGGCGCGATAAAGCGCGGCGCGTTTTGCGCTCGGTCATGGCGTCCTCTCCCCACCGTTGGTTGATTTGCAACGGAGTGTGGACCGCCCGCGGCCGTGCCGCAACCGGCAGCGCCGAGAAGCTGTGCCGCGTTTTGTCTAGGCGGTTTTCGCCGCGACCACGCGCACGAGGTCGCCGACATTATGCAGGCTGTCGAGCTCGCGCGTGTTGAACTTGATGTGAAACTGCGCCTCGACGGCGAGGATGATGTCGATCTGCTTGAACGAGTCCCAACCCGGCACGTCCTTGGCGGAGAGTTCGGGCGAGAGCGCGATGTCGTCGCGCAGGAACACGTCGCGGAAGATCTCGTCGAGCGCGTCGTAGATCTCCGGCTCGGTCATTGCTTGATCCCCGGCATGCTCAGCCCTCCCGCACCGTAATGAAGGTCTCGGCCGGCACGAAGCTGGGCAGATCGAGGACGTAGCTCGCACCGTGATCGGCACGGCGGTCGAGCGGCGCGAAGCCGAGCTTTGGATAGTGTTCCTTGACCATGCCGTTCTTCGCGGTCGGGATGTACTCGCCGATGAGCCGCCTGGCGCCGAGCCGCTTCGCCGCCGCGGCTAGGAGGTTCAACGTCGTCGGCTCGACCTGCCGCCCCAGCACACGGCAACTCATCAACCAGGTGTCTATGACGAGATCGTCGGACACGGCCATCCGGCCGATGACGATGGCGATGATGCCGTTGTCGCCGAACCGGTCGGTGAGACGCAGCTGCAAGCCGAACGCGCGGGGGTCGTCGATGACCGCGAGCACCTCTTCCTCGCTGTAGCGGCGGGTCGTCAGGTTGAACTGGTTGGTCTTGTTGATCAGCTGGACGGTGCGCTGCAGCCCGACCCGGTCGAACGGCCGCCAGATCAGCTCCATCTCGAGGTTGCGCAAATAGGAATCGAGGTCGGTGGCCGAGGATTTGAGCCGCTCGCGCTGGCGGTTCTCCTGATATTGCGCGCCGCGCGCCCGATCCTCCGCGGTGACCGCGACGGCCTCGAAATAACCGGCGTCGGCCAGGGTCTGCGCGAAGGTGGCGGGATCGTCGCCGACCTCCGGCACCGCGACCATCGGCAACTCGCGGCGGACCAGGGCCCGCTCGAACGGGTTGTCGTCGACAAAGACCAGCGCGTCGAGCCCGATATTCAGTTCCTCGGCGATCGCCCGGATGTTGGCCGGCTTGTCGTCCCAATTGGCGACAAAGCTGGCGATGTCGCGGCGCTTCAGCACCATCTCCGGGTGCTTGTCGAACGGCTCGAAGGCGTTGGCCTCGTCGTTTTTCGAGCACACCGCGAGGATGACGCCGCGCCGCGACAATTCCCGGGCATAGTCCTGAAACGCCGCGAAGGCCTCGCCGAGCGCGCTGCCCTGACCGAGCACCAGCCCTTCGAGCCCGTCATCGCCGACGACCCCGCCCCACAGCGTGTTGTCGAGATCCATCACGAGACATTTGGCGGAGCGCCCCTGCCGCGCCGCCAACAGGCGCACGGCCAACTCGCCATAGAGCGGCGCGGTGGCGGGCGACACCTCCTGCTTGGCGCGGTGCCACAAGGCCGGGTCGTGCCAGGCGCGCAGCCCGTCCCGCGCCGCCCGCGTGTCGAGCGCCACGACATCGGCGCCCTCGCGGTCGGCCAGCGCCCGCAGCTCGCGGTTGAAGCGCAGGATGAAATCGGCGGGCGAGCCCGGCAGCCGGTGCTCGTTGCTGCCGAGGAGCGCGGGATGGACCGGCAGCGGCGTCTGATGCAGCACGGGGCAGCGGAACGCCTCGCGCGCCAGGCCCCAGCATTGCCGCAGCCGCTCCTGCCATTCGAGAAGGCGCTCCCGCGCTTCGGCCTCACCGGCGGCGGCGCCGAGCCCGGCGGTCAGGTGATAGGGGTCGAGCGCGAAGAGCACGGCGTTCGGGCGGAACGCATGGAGCGCCGAGCCCGGGTCGGACAGCTCCTGCCAGTACTGGCCGTAATCGTTCTCGTAGATCGTGATCCACAGCCCGCGCCGCAGTCCCGCGACGCGGATCGCGGCATGCAGATGCGCCATCGTGCCGGAGCCGAGCAGCGCCAGGCGCACCGGCTTTGTCGCGAGGTCCGGCGGCGCGGTCTCGCCAAAACGGCGGGCGACGATCTGGTCGAGCGCGTTGGTGCGCACGAAATCGAGCCGGGCGTTGGCGAGCGCCACGGCCTCGGCCCAGGCCGCCGCCCCGCTGTCGGCCCCCGAGGCATCGCCGGCGGCGAGCGCGCGCAGCCGCGGGCGCCACGCCTCCAGCTCCGGCAGCCAATACAATTCCGTCATTCGCGCCCATTCCCGCCGGGAGCAATCGTCCCGGCTATTTTAATCCAATCCAATTACGCCGGCTTTTTCCGGACCAGCAGGCGGTTGGAAACCATATCTGGACCGGCGGCGCCATCTTCGCGGATTTCGAGCAGTTCGCACCGCCTTTCTTCAATGAGGCGAAACAGATCGGGCTGGGGCAGAACGTGCATCTCAGGAGTGCCCGGCGGCAGTTCGGTCTTAAGGTACTCGGCAAGCCGAAATTCGTAATGCACCCCATAGGTCGGTACCTGGAAATAGGCAATGCCGCCCGGACGTAGCTTGCCGAGCACCTGATTCAGCAAGTAGGCGATTAACGGTGGCGGGTTGTGCTGCAGGACAATGATCGACAAAAACGTATCAAACGGGGGCAGCGCCTCGAAAGCATGGCGGGACGCTGTATGCAGAAACTGGATGTTTCGCGTTCCGCGCTGCGCGGCGGTTTCTTTCGCCAGTGCGAGGTGGGGAGCCGACAGATCGGCGGCAATGACCTGGCGGAAGGCGTCGGCAAGCCAGATTGTTGTCCGGCCGATGCCGCAGCCGAGCTCAAAACAGACGCCCGGTCGCGCCAACCCGAAGCCGTTCCGGCGCGCGGCCGCTGCCATTTCGTCGAGCGACTGCCGGCCGGACTGGTAAAACTGCTCTTTGGCGTCACTGCTCATCTTGGCGAGCTTGTGTTTTTCGGTCGAGATCACCGACCAATAAGGTTCGGTCTCTCCCATATAGGCGAATTCGCGCTCGATACGGTTGAGCAGCAAATCGAGCTGTCGCTCACCTACTCGGGTTTGAACATGGCGCGCGGGCGATGACATTGGCAATCGCTCGCCGGCGGTCAGAGCAGCCTCGCGCTCGCGCTCGAATTTCGCGGCGAATTCCGGTGATCTCAGGATGATGCGTCGCAGCTCTTCGACCGACCGCGCCCCCTTCACGAACCCCTCGATTACGGCGGCGCTTTCCGGCTCTCGGCCGAGTAACATCCTATAGGCCCATTCGACCTCGGTCGTCGTGACCATCTTCTCACCCGTTACATCAACACTGCTGCGGTTCGAAAGACGCGGGCGATTGGCTTTCCACAATAACTGCTTCACGACCGTCGCTTCAGATAAATTAAATAACCGAAATGTTGCTAACCCGAAAAGCTCGATATGGTTGAACTCGTTGCGGGCGAGGCCAAAGATTTTGCAGGGAACCAGTACAGCTCAAGCAGGCGCCGGTCGTCACCAAATTCTTGTTGGTGCCAGAGAATTTGGGTATGCCTGCAGCGCCGCGCCTTGATTTGGAACATCTTTAATGATGCCGTCGGTCATCATCATCGGCAACAGCCGCGTTCACCTGTCGGAAAGACTGGCCCGGACCTACATCGACGAAGCCCGCAGGCTTTGGAAACTCGGCCGCGCCGACGAGGCCGAAACCGTACTGCGGGAAGGTCTCAAATGGTTTCCTGACGACGCCGATCTGCACTTCGCGTCTGCGGATTTCGCGGAGGTGCGCCACGACTGGGCTGCGGTGGCCGCGCGCTGGCACGATACACGAATCCGTTACCCGAACCGGTGGTTTTGCCATGTCGGCGAAGCGCTCGGGCTTTGCCATCTCAATCGTCTTGACGAGGCCGAGGCGCTGTTGCGAGAGGCGATGAATCGGTTTCCGGACGAGCCTCAGCCGGTCCTTGATCACGCGCGGGTGGCCCTCCTCCGGCGCGATTGGGGCGAGGCGCTAGTGCGCTGTACGGCCGCGCGGTCCCGCTTTCCGGCGCGATCGGTAACTTATATCGGCGAGGCTTAGGCGCTGCGCGAGCTCGGCCGGTTCGACGAAGCCGAGACGTTGCTGCGACAAACAATCGATACGTTTCCCGACGAGGCTCAGGCCGCCCTTGATTATGCCCGGATAGCTGAGGCCCGAAAGGACTGGCCGGAAGCCGTCCAGCGATGGGAGCGCGCCCGCCGTCAGCGCCCCTCGGATATTGCCGGTTTCATCGGCGGCGCAGTCGCGCTTCGGGAACTTCGGCGGTTCGATGAGGCAGAGGATTTGTTGCGCGACGCCATCGCTGGACTTCCGCCGAACGCACAAGTCTGGTCGATTTATGCGGACCTCGCGACGAGACGCAATGATTGGCCTGAAGCGCTCAGGCGGTGGCAAGATGCAGAGATACAGTTCCCTTCAGAGCGAGAGATTCCACATCGGATCTATGAGGCGAGACTGCGCGTTGTTGAAATCGGTTCGCCGTCAGAGATCTTTGCGGATCGCAACGAGCCTAGACCTGCGGCTGTCAAGAGAGCGAGCGAACCCTCGCATGATGTAACCGTGCTCGGCCGGCTCATGATGGAATTTGAAAGCCTCGGCGGCCTACCGCATGGCTGCGAATTCGGCACTATGCAAAGAGATTCTGGAGTCGAACCGCTCAGTTTGCTTCGGTGGTCGGATATCGGCCCGGACCAACTCGCTGCTGCACTTGAAGCACAATTCGCAGGTGTTGGGATGGCCGAAAATACCGAGCTGTTTCTTGCCGACAATGCCGGGCGACAGGAATACCGTACCAAGGACACTCGGTTCGGGATGATCATGCATACCTTTATCCACGAAGACTCGATAACGTACGAAAAAATGCATTCTCAAGTCTGCCGCAGATTACAGTTTCTGGCGCAGAAGCTAATCACAGACCTTGAGGCGGCCAGCAAAATTTTTGTGTTCAAGGTGAACAGCCGTAATTTGCTAACAGCCGAAATCGATCGTATTCACTGCGCCATGCGGCGTTACGGTGACAATACACTTCTATATGTCCGATACCAGGATGCTGAGCACCCGAATGGTACCGTGGAAATTGCCAAGCCAGGACTGATGATCGGCTATATCGATCACTTCACTTTCTCGCGCGAGGGGACCAGTCTGGGCGCACCGTTCCAATCATGGCTTACCCTTTGTACAAAAGCCTATGAGTTGGTGGGATCAGCGTGATCATTACATCCTGGACGCGAAATCGTTGGATAGGCTTGGCATTCGCCTTCGCAACGGCTGGCATTGGTGCGATTGAACCGGCAGCCTCTGAAGAGCTCTGGTTTGCGCCACAAGACAATCTGGTCCGGTTTGGTAAGCGATCGAATGAGGATTTTCCGCGGCTGTTCGATAAGGCTTCCGAATGGCCAAAGGCCGCGTCTCATACGAAGGTCATCGATTTGACGAGCTTCTATTTCATGCGCGCCGCGGACCCCGATCTGCGCGCGACACTTGATTACCTCGGAGCGCACCGTATCGCCCTGAATGTCTCCATACTCGCTTTACCCGCCGAAAACTGCGGACGTGGGGTCGAAGGAATCCTTCCCGATCTTATACAGACGCGAGCACCTGTTATTCGCCTGAAACAGCTTAATGCCGATGTCGCTTCCTTCGGCTTCGATGAGCCTCTGGAATATGGGCATATTTATAAAGGCCGCGCCGCTTGTAATTTCCCTGTCGGTGAGGTTGCCAAGCGCGTGGCGATGACAGTACGCGAAGCGCGATCACTTTATCCTGAAGCCAAATTTATTGACTACGAAGTGCCTCAAGATCTCCCGCTCGCCGAGTGGACACAAGCGCTCAATGAGTGGCTCTCCGCGTACCAGCAAGCTACCGGGACTCCGCTCGATGGATTCGCTATCGATGCGCACTTCCGCGAGGCTTGGGAGGAGCCCGCGCGGCGGACGATCGACATTCTTCACTCGAAGGGCGTGAAGGCGGGAATATTCTTGAACGCGCCAGGTGGGCCGAATGTTACCGACGAGTCTTGGATGATGGAGGCAAAACAAAATATTCTTAAGGTGCTGGCAGCGAAGCTGCCGCTCGATTTCGTCGTCATTACTACTTGGGTCGGCCACCCGTCCCGCAACGTGCCTGAAACCGATCCGCTTGCACTGACCTCGCTCATCAATTGGTACGCCGAACACCGCGTGGTCGGCCGCTGACCAGAGAACACATTTGTCAGACCGTTCGCCAGAAACGCAAAGAGAGCTGCTGCACGGATTGGCGCATCTGCCGCTGCCGATGCCGCGCACGACGCGCGAGCTGTTCGAGCTGTTTGCGCTCTATCAGCCGAGCGACGGCTTGTCGGGGCTGCTCGATCGCATCGATTTCGCTGACGTCAGGCCGCTGCAGGTTTATCAGGTGGCGCACGGCCGCGCGCCGGAGCGGATCGAGCTGGTCGTGCCAGGCGGCGACTATTCGCCTCGGGAGCATCTTAAGGGAGCATTGCTGTCTGGCGAGTTCCGCGAAAGCACGTTGCGAAAGTTTCTTACCGCTTTTCCCGAGAAGCGGCGAGACGTGTTCATCCACATACCGAAATGCGCCGGCACCGACCTGATCCTCAATCTCGGCCGGCGCCGGCTGCTGTTGCCGAAAATGATCGAGGTCGAAAGCTGGGTGTCGGTCGAGGAGTTCTTCGCAGCACTGAGCGGATTGGCTCAGGCCATTCCCTACTACGACGCGTTTTTCGTCTACGGTCACATGATCCTCGGCGACTACATCGGCCAGGCCGGGATTCGCGCCGGCGACCGCATCTTCAGCGTGCTCCGCGAGCCGATCGACATCATGCTGTCGCAGGCGAATTACGTGGTCACCCGGTTGCGGCAGGATCCGCTCGGCAAGGATCCCGACACGCGCGAGATCCTCGGGTTGCTCGGCATTGAGGGATTGCCGGACCCGGTGTCTGTCGGGGATCTGCGGGAACTGGCAATGCGCGCGCTGTTTCACCCCGGCATAGCCCAGCCAAACCGGACGTCTTTTTATCTCGGGAACCCGGACGCGCCGACCTACACGGCGGCGATGACCAACATCGTCATGCACAATGTCGAGCTGACGACAACGGAGCATTACGCGCGATGGCTTGGGGAACGGTGGGGGATCACCGCGGAGACGAGAGCCAATGTCAGCGATCATTGGCTGACGCGGGATGATTTGACCGGCGACCTCGCCGAGCAGCTGAAACAGGGCACCGAAGAAGGCCAGAAGGTTTACGACGTCGTCTCCTGGGCGCTCGCGCAGAAAGGCACGGCATCGATCACCGGCGGCGAGATCGCCGAGATTGTCGGCCCCGGCTTGCTCGACGGATTTCCCGAAAAGCTGGCGAGCGAGCGGCCGCGCTCCGCCGTGAATCCACCGCGCGGCCGCAGGACGGCCGAGGTTGCGGTTATCCAAGGTAAAGAGGCGATAGCCGCCTATTTGCGTGGTCCGCTGCAAGGGAAACGGCACTTCGCGGCCGGCTTCGGTCAGAACAGCGACGGTAAGGTCTATCTGCGGGACGGTTGGGCGAGCCCGGAAACCGAATTTGTCTGGACCGCCGCGCCGGTCAGCCGCATCGAACTTCCGAAGCCTCCAGAGCCGCGCGACCATCTTTTGTGGCTGATCGCCAGCCCGTTTGTCGTCAACGATCGCTTGCCGAGGCAGCGCTTCTCAATCGCCGTCAACGATGTCGTGCTGGGCAGCGGCGAAGCGAGCGAGCGGGCGGTCATCGAATGCGACTTGCCCGGTCCGGTATTGGGGGGCGGCGTTGCTCTGGCGATTACCGTGATGACGCCGGACGCCGTTCGGCCGAGCGAGATCAGCGAAAGCGGTGACCGCCGCCAGCTCGGTCTTGCGCTCGAACGGATCGAGGTGATCACACGGGATACGGTTCAGTCTGCTGCACTAAGCGACCCTGGGTCAGCAGTCTCCACAGGCGCGAATGGAGCTGCCGAAGAGCCGGAGAGCGGCTCATTGCCGTCTCGCGATCTGATGATGCGCTTCGAAAGTCTCGGCGAGAGCTGCGAGTTCGGCTTGGTGCAGCGACGCTGCGAAGCCGAGCCGCTCGGCCTCTTCCGCTTTGCGAGCGCGCCGTTGCCAAAATTGCTGGCCGCCCTCAACGCCGATTTTGCGGGGTTCGGCGAACCGGACGCGCTTGATGTCGAATTGTCCGGCCGCGAGTACATGGTCAGCGACAAGCGGTTCGGCCTATTGTACCACGCCTGGGTTCTGGCCGGCGAGATGACCCCAGAAGAGGTGCATCAGCGGGAGGTTCGCAGGCTCCCTCTGCTTGTCAGGAAATTGCGGGAAGAGCTCGCCGAGGCGGAGAAGGTCTTCGTCTATCAGGGAATGGGTCAACTCGGGACAGCAGACGCGCTGCCCTTGGCCGCTGCGCTACGGCATTATGGACCGAACACGCTCCTCTGGGTCGAAGTGGCGGGGCCCGACCATCCCGCCGGCACCGTCGAATGGGCCAGACCGGGCCTGCTCCGGGGCTACATCGACCGCTTTGCGCCGAGCGAAAACGCGCACGATCTGTCGCTCGACTGCTGGATCGCGATCTGCCGGGCGGCCTGGCGATTGCACGAGGCCCGCGCCGACAGCAACGCGGGCGGTATCAGCCCCGAGCTTCCCAGAGCACCAATACCAATAAGGCAGATTGCGGACTAAAGGTGCCGGCGGGCTCTTTGCCGGGGCGGGCGCAGCCTTTAAGCTGCGCCGCCAGCGATGACAATCATCCCCGCCACGATCGACCGGCGCTCCGAAGCGTTCCGCGCCAACGACCAGGCGATGCGCGCGGTCGTCGCCGATCTGCGCGAGAAAAGTCAGGCGATCGCGCTGGGCGGCGACGCCACCTCCCGCGAGCGGCATCAACGGCGCGGCAAGCTCCTCGCGCGCGAGCGCGTCCGCCTGTTGCTCGATCCGGGCTCGCCGTTTCTCGAACTCTCCGCCTTCGCCGCGCACGGGATGTATGACGGCGCGGTGCCGGCGGCCGGCATCGTGACCGGCATCGGCCGCATCGCCGGGCGTGAATGCGTCGTTGTCGCCAATGACGCGACGGTCAAGGGCGGCACCTATTTCCCGATGACGGTCAAGAAGCACCTGCGCGCCCAGGAGATCGCGCGCGACAACGGGCTGCCCTGCCTCTATCTCGTCGACAGCGGCGGCGCGTTTCTGCCGGCGCAAGACGAGGTGTTCCCCGACCGCGACCATTTCGGCCGCATCTTCTACAACCAGGCGACGCTCTCCTCGCTCGGCGTGCCGCAGATCGCGATCGTCATGGGCTCGTGCACGGCGGGCGGGGCCTATGTGCCGGCGATGTCGGACGAGTCGATCATCGTCAAGGGCCAGGGCACGATCTTTCTCGGCGGCCCGCCGCTCGTCAAGGCGGCGACCGGCGAGATCGTCACCGCCGAGGAATTGGGCGGCGCCGATGTGCACAGCCGCGTCTCCGGCGTCACCGATCATTACGCGCTCGACGACCGCCACGCGCTCGGCATCGCGCGCCGCATCGTCGGCAATCTCAATTCGGTGAAGTCGGTCTCGCTGGCGCTCGCCGAACCGAGGGAGCCGCTCTACCCGGCGGAGGAGATCTACGGGATAATCCCCAATGACGTGCGGCGTCCCTACGACGTGCGCGACATCATCGCCCGCATCGTCGACGGCAGCGAACTCGACGAGTTCAAGCAGCTCTATGGCGCGACCTTGGTGTGCGGCTTTGCGCGGATCTGGGGCTATCCCGTCGGCATCCTCGCCAATAACGGCATCCTGTTCTCGGAAAGCGCGCTGAAAGGCGCGCATTTCATCGAGCTGTGCGCCCAGCGCGGCATCCCGCTCGTCTTTCTGCAGAACATCACCGGCTTCATGGTCGGCAAGAAATACGAGAACCAGGGGATCGCCAAGGACGGCGCCAAGATGGTTACGGCGGTCGCGACCGCCGCGGTGCCGAAATTCACGGTCATCATCGGCGGCAGTTTTGGGGCCGGCAATTACGGCATGTGCGGCCGCGCCTACGGCCCGCGGTTTTTGTGGATGTGGCCGAATGCGCGGATCTCGGTCATGGGCGGCGAGCAGGCGGCCTCGGTGTTGGCGACGGTGCGGCGCGACGGCATGGCGGGGCGAGGCGCGGAATGGAGCGCCGAGGAAGAGGAGCAATTCAAGGCGCCGATCCGTGCGCAATACGAGACGCAGGGCCATCCCTATTACGCCAGCGCGCGCCTCTGGGATGACGGGATCATCGACCCGGCAGAGACGCGCCTCGTCTTGGGGCTCGGCATCTCCGCCGCGCTGAACGCGCCGATCGGGAGATGGCATGACGGCGCCCGTTTCGGCGTCTTCCGGATGTGACGATGATAAATTCACCACGAAGGACGCGAAGGATTCACAAAGGACACGAAGTACGCTCAAATTCCTTTGCGACCTTTGTGCGTCCTTTGTGCCCTCCGTGGTGAGATGTTGTTTGCGAAGATCCTGATCGCCAATCGCGGCGAGATCGCCTGCCGGGTCATCCGCACGGCGCAGCGGATGGGGATCGCCACCGTCGCGGTCTATTCCGACGCCGACGCGACCGCCCTGCATGTCGCGATGGCCGACGAGGCGCGGCGGATCGGCCAGCCACCGGCCCGCGACAGCTATCTCAACATCGCGGCGATCATCGACGCGGCGCGGCAGAGCGGCGCCGAAGCGATCCATCCAGGCTACGGCTTTCTGTCGGAGAACCCGGACTTCGCCGAGGCTTGCGCGCAGGCTGGGCTGGTCTTCATCGGCCCGCCCGTCGAGGCGATCCGCGCGATGGGCTCGAAAGCCGCGGCGAAGGCGCTGATGGAAGCGAATGGCGTGCCGGTCGTGCCGGGCTATCACGGCAACGAACAGGACACCGCATCGCTCGCCGCCGAGGCCGAGCGCATTGGCTATCCCGTGCTGATCAAGGCCTCAGCCGGGGGCGGCGGGCGCGGCATGCGCATCGTGACCCGCGGCGACGAATTCGCCCGCGCGCTGGTCGGCGCCAAGCGTGAAGCGGCCGGCGCGTTCGGCGACGATCGCGTGCTTCTCGAGCGCTATCTCGAGCGGCCGCGCCATATCGAGGTGCAGGTGTTCGGCGACACCCACGGCAACCTAGTGCATCTCTGGGAGCGCGACTGCTCGATCCAGCGCCGCCATCAGAAGATCGTCGAGGAGGCGCCCGCGCCGGGGCTCGGCAAGCGAGAACGCAAGAAGCTCGGGGAGATGGCTGTCGCTGCGGCGCGCGCGGCCGGCTATGCCGGCGCCGGCACCGTCGAGTTCATCGCCGAGCGCGACGCCAAGCAGTTCTATTTCATGGAAATGAATACACGGCTGCAGGTCGAGCACCCGGTCACTGAGGCGATCACCGGGCTCGATCTGGTCGAATGGCAAATCCGCGCCGCCGCCGGCGAGGCGTTGCCGTTGCAACAGTCGGAGATCGCGCTGAAGGGGCATGCAATCGAGGTGCGGCTTTATGCCGAAAACCCGGAACGCGGTTTTCTGCCGGCGACCGGCACGTTGCACGGGCTGCATTTTCCCGAAAGCGATGTCGCGCGCGTCGATACGGGCGTACGGCAGGGCGACGCGGTGACGCCGTTCTATGATCCGATGATCGCGAAGATCATCGCCTGGGGCGAGGACCGCAACGCGGCCCGCGCGAAGCTGCAGCGTGCGTTGGCCGATACGGCGATCCTTGGCGTCACGACCAATCTTGCGTTTCTTCATCGCGTCATTGCCGATCCGGATTTCGCGGCCGGGAAGATCGATACCGGCTTTATCGAGCGGCATCACGAAACGCTGATGCCCTCGGCGCGCGCAATGCCGGACGTCGCACTCGCGGCCGCGGCCTTGTGGCAGCTGACGCAACCGCGCAAACCGGCGGGTGAGGATCGCTTCAGCCCCTGGGCGCGCACCGATGCCTGGCGGCTCAACCTCGCACCCGCGCCGATCACCTTGCATTTCCTGCACGGCGCAGAAGCGGCGGCTGTGGAAGCGACCGCCGCAGGCGATGGTTGGCGCCTTCAATTCGGCGATCGCGATTGCTATGCCGCGGCCGAGCGCATCTCGGACGGAAGATTGTCGGTAACGCTCGACGGCGTCCGCTTGACGGTCCGAGTGCTGGAACACGAGCACGAGTTGGCGGTGTTTGTCGACGGCGAGAGCTGGCAGTTCACCGCGGTCGATCCGCTGGCGCCGCCGGCCGGGGCGGATGTTGCGGGCGGCCGGCTGACGGCGCCGATGCCCGGCCGCGTTATCCAGCTGCTCGTCGCGCCGGGCGACAGCGTCCGCCAGGGCCAGGCGTTGATGGTCATCGAGGCGATGAAGATGGAGCACACGATCGCCGCGCCACGCGACGGCGTCGTCCAGGCGGTCAATTACGCCGCCGGCGATCCGGTCGAGGAGGGTGCCGAGCTGATCGCGCTCGCCGAGGAGAAGGCGGGCTGATGCGCAACAGCGGGAACGGTCTGGGGGAGCGCAACCAGGCGCCGCTGCATCTGCTCAAGATGGCGATCGGGGTGGGAGACATCGACGAGTTGCGGCGGTTTCGAGCCGCGCGGCTCAAGGAGCGCGGCAGTAGCTGGGTCTACACCCGCAACCATCCGCGCCGCACCGAAGAAGTGCTGAGCGGCGGCTCGATCTATTGGGTGATCCGCGGCCAGATCCGGGTGCGCCAGCGCGTCACCGGGTTTCGCACCGAGCGCGACGACAACGGGCGGGCATATTGCCTGATCGAGGTCGATCACGAGCTGGTCCCGACCGTGCCGCGGCCGTGGCGGCCGTTCCAGGGCTGGCGCTACCTGACCCCGGCCGACGCACCGCCGGATGCCTCGGCGGGACCCGGCGGCATCGCCGCGATGCCCGAGCAGATGCTCGCGGAACTGCGCGCGCTCGGTCTTCTTTGAGGCCCGACTCTGAGGCCCGAGCTCCGGGACCCGATAATTTCTATCGCGGCCCTGGAAAGCTTGTTCCGTCCGCATTATCTAACGCTTACGCCGTGACGCGGCCGGTTGCATTGGCCCTTGAATGGCGTTCTCAACCGAAGTTAATTTTTCTTGATCGTGCCCTGGACAGGGCTGTCCCGCGGCACTATCTTAACCGTTCGCCATGAGCTCATCGGGGCTTTTGGCGGGTGGCGAAACCCGGCCTGAAAAGGACGTTGACGCTGCTGGGAACTGGGCTTATAAGCCCGCCTCCCTGCGCGGCGGTGCCCTTGGTCGGTGCCTCGCCAGGTCCTATCGCTGATTGACATTGTTGGATAGAGGAAGGGATGCGCGGGCGGCGGCGCGGGTCGTCGGACGCTTGCGCATGAACCGGTGCAGTTTGGCTTCGGCCAGGCAGCATCGGGCGTAGCGTTTGAAGGCCCTTGTCGGATCCGTTCCGAGTTCGCTCGGGATGGTTTCTGGATTGAACATGAGAGTTTGATCCTGGCTCAGAACGAACGCTGGCGGCATGCCTAACACATGCAAGTCGAACGCGGGGCTTCGGCCCCGAGTGGCGCACGGGTGAGTAGCGCGTGGGAACCTGCCCTTCAGTGGGGGATAACCGAGGGAAACTTCGGCTAATACCGCATGCGCCCGGAGCAATCCGGGGAAAGATTTATCGCTGAAGGAGGGGCCCGCGTCGGATTAGCTAGTTGGTGGGGTAACGGCCTACCAAGGCAGTGATCCGTAGCTGGTCTGAGAGGATGATCAGCCACACTGGGACTGAGACACGGCCCAGACTCCTACGGGAGGCAGCAGTGGGGAATATTGGACAATGGGCGAAAGCCTGATCCAGCAATGCCGCGTGAGTGAGGAAGGCCTTAGGGTTGTAAAGCTCTTTCGGCGGGGACGATGATGACGGTACCCGCAGAAGAAGCCCCGGCTAACTTCGTGCCAGCAGCCGCGGTAATACGAAGGGGGCGAGCGTTGTTCGGATTTACTGGGCGTAAAGGGCGCGCAGGCGGTCGTGTTTGTCGAGTGTGAAAGCCCCGGGCTCAACCTGGGAATTGCGCTCGAAACGGCACGGCTAGAGTTCGGGAGAGGAGAGTGGAATTCCCAGTGTAGAGGTGAAATTCGTAGATATTGGGAAGAACACCGGTGGCGAAGGCGGCTCTCTGGACCGATACTGACGCTGAGGCGCGAAAGCGTGGGGAGCAAACAGGATTAGATACCCTGGTAGTCCACGCTGTAAACGATGTGTGCTAGACGTTGGGAAGCCTAGCTTCTCAGTGTCGCAGCTAACGCGGTAAGCACACCGCCTGGGGAGTACGGCCGCAAGGTTAAAACTCAAAGGAATTGACGGGGGCCCGCACAAGCGGTGGAGCATGTGGTTCAATTCGACGCAACGCGAAGAACCTTACCAGCCCTTGACATGTCCCGTGTGGGCCGGAGAGATCCGGTCCTTCAGTTCGGCTGGCGGGAACACAGGTGCTGCATGGCTGTCGTCAGCTCGTGTCGTGAGATGTTGGGTTAAGTCCCGCAACGAGCGCAACCCCCATCTTCAGTTGCCAGCGGTTCGGCCGGGCACTCTGAAGAAACTGCCGGTGACAAGCCGGAGGAAGGCGGGGATGACGTCAAGTCCTCATGGCCCTTATGGGCTGGGCTACACACGTGCTACAATGGCGGTGACAGCGGGATGCAAAGGGGCGACCCTGAGCCAATCTCGAAAAGCCGTCTCAGTTCGGATTGCTCTCTGCAACTCGGGAGCATGAAGTTGGAATCGCTAGTAATCGCGGATCAGCATGCCGCGGTGAATACGTTCCCGGGCCTTGTACACACCGCCCGTCACACCATGGGAGTTGGTTTTACCCGAAGCCGGTGCGCTAACCCGCAAGGGAGGTAGCCGACCACGGTAAGGTCAGCGACTGGGGTGAAGTCGTAACAAGGTAGCCGTAGGGGAACCTGCGGCTGGATCACCTCCTTTCTGGATGCTAGAGGACAGTGATTGCAACAGTCTCAGCACTGTTGCCACTTCTTCCGGCTTTCCAAAAATGCGCCGCCGCCTGCGCATCCCTTCTGCCGCGTACTGATGCCAGAGATCAGAAGTCAGATATCAGAAATGATTGCTGGCGGATCTCTCTGGCTCAGCCAAGCGCCGCCGAGCGCTCACGGCCTGGCAGATCCGATATCTGTTTTCTGATATCTGCGTTCTGGAAGGGCTAGTAGCTCAGTTGGTTAGAGCGCGCGCTTGATAAGCGTGAGGTCGGAGGTTCAAATCCTCCCTGGCCCACCAGTTTCGAGAGAAAGGCGGGATTGCAGAAGCGGAACGGCAGAAATGCTGTTGCGTCGTTTCTCCTCCTGCCTCCCGGAACGGGGGTGTAGCTCAGTTGGGAGAGCGCCTGCTTTGCAAGCAGGAGGTCGACGGTTCGATCCCGTTCACCTCCACCACCGATCAGACGAAAATACGCGGCGGGACAAAATGAATTTGCCGTGCCGGAAACGGACCTCGCATCGAGGGCCGCCCGAGCGGCATTTGCTGATGGAAAATTGTGAAGAAGCGAGTTGTGACCGCGACGGAAACGTCGGTTCGAGGGGTTTTGCCCGTCGGCTGGTGTGTTCCGTCACGAAGTGTCTTCTGAGAGTTTTGCCACTCTCTGATGGCGTGTTGCGTTTGGTGAAGTTTCGGCTTCGCCCGATGTGATTCTTGCCGTTGGGTGTGGCGCTCAAGCGCAGAGAAGGGCATCTGGTGGATGCCTTGGCACTGAGAGGCGATGAAGGACGTGGCACGCTGCGAAAAGCCCGGGGGAGATGCGAGCGATCGTTGATCCCGGGATCTCCGAATGGGGCAACCCACCCGCAAGGGTATCCTGAGCTGAATACATAGGTTCAGGAGGCGAACCCGGTGAACTGAAACATCTCAGTAGCCGGAGGAAAGGACATCAACCGAGACTCCGCTAGTAGTGGCGAGCGAACGCGGACCAGGCCAGTGGCCTCTGTTTTTGGTACCGGAAGCGTCTGGAAAGGCGAGCCGTAGCGGGTGACAGCCCCGTACGGGAAACCGGGACAGAGGTCCTCGAGTAGGGCGGGACACGAGCCATCCTGTCTGAACATGGGGGGACCACCCTCCAAGCCTAAGTACTCCTCAGTGACCGATAGTGAACCAGTACCGTGAGGGAAAGGTGAAAAGCACCGCGATGAGCGGGGTGAAACAGTTCCTGAAACCGGATGCCTACAAGCAGTCGGAGGTTCGATGATCTTCGGATCGTCGGGCTGACGGCGTACCTTTTGTATAATGGGTCAGCGAGTTGGTCTTGGCAGCAAGCTTAAGCCGATAGGTGTAGGCGCAGCGAAAGCGAGTCCGAAATGGGCGACTGAGTTGCCGGGATCAGACCCGAAACCGGGTGATCTAGCCATGGGCAGGTTGAAGGTGCGGTAACACGCACTGGAGGACCGAACCCACTACTGTTGCAAAAGTAGGGGATGACCTGTGGCTAGGGGTGAAAGGCCAATCAAACTCGGAAATAGCTGGTTCTCCGCGAAATCTATTGAGGTAGAGCGTCGATTGCTCACCGCCGGGGGTAGAGCACTGGATGGGCTAGGGGGGCGCGAGCCTTACCAAACCTAACCAAACTCCGAATACCGGCGAGTGGAGGTCGGCAGCCAGACGGCGGGTGCTAAGGTCCGTCGTCGAGAGGGAAACAGCCCAGACCGCCAGCTAAGGTCCCCAAGTCGTGGCTAAGTGGTGAAGGATGTAGGACGGCCAAGACAACCAGGAGGTTGGCTTAGAAGCAGCCATCCTTTAAAGAAAGCGTAATAGCTCACTGGTCTATCCAGCTGTCCCGCGCCGAAAATGTAACGGGGCTAAAGCCACGCACCGAAGCTGCGGGTGTGCGCGCAAGCGCACGCGGTAGCGGAGCGTTCCGTAAGCCGGTGAAGGCATTGCCGTGAGGCGTGCTGGAGGTATCGGAAGTGAGAATGCTGACATGAGTAGCGTCTATGAGGGTGAGAAACCCTCACGCCGAAAGTCCAAGGGTTCCTGCGCAAGGTTAATCCGCGCAGGGTTAGCCGGGCCCCTAAGGCGAGGGCGAGAGCCGTAGCCGATGGGAATGGGGTTAATATTCCCCAGCCTGCCGGAGCGTGACGAAGGCCAAGGGTTGTTCCGCCTTATTGGATTGGCGGGGCGGCCTACGGACTTCCAGGAAACAGCGCCGGCATTAAAGACCGTACCCCAAACCGACACTGGTGGACTGGTAGAGCATACCAAGGCGCTTGAGAGAACGGTGTTGAAGGAACTCGGCAAAATGCCCCCGTAACTTCGGGAGAAGGGGGCCCTGTCCTGGCGCAAGCCGGGGCAGGGGGCACAAAAGAGGGGGTGGCGACTGTTTACTAAAAACACAGGGCTCTGCGAAGTCGCAAGACGACGTATAGGGTCTGACGCCTGCCCGGTGCCGGAAGGTTAAGGAGAGGGGTGCAAGCTCTGAACCGAAGCCCCGGTAAACGGCGGCCGTAACTATAACGGTCCTAAGGTAGCGAAATTCCTTGTCGGGTAAGTTCCGACCTGCACGAATGGCGTAACGACTTCCCCGCTGTCTCCAACACCGACTCAGCGAAATTGAACTCTCCGTGAAGATGCGGAGTACCCGCGGTCAGACGGAAAGACCCCGTGCACCTTTACTACAGCTTTGCAGTGGTATTAGGGATAGTATGTGTAGGATAGGCGGGAGCCTATGAAACCCCGGCGCCAGTTGGGGTGGAGGCACCCTTGAAATACCGCCCTTACTGTCTCTGATATCTAACCGTGGCCCGTGAACCCGGGCCCGGGACCCTGCATGGTGGGTAGTTTGACTGGGGCGGTCGCCTCCCAAAGAGTAACGGAGGCGCGCGATGGTGGGCTCAGGCTGGTCGGAAATCAGCTGATGAGTGCAATGGCATAAGCCCGCCTGACTGCGAGAGCGACAGCTCAAGCAGAGACGAAAGTCGGCCATAGTGATCCGGTGGTCCCGCGTGGAAGGGCCATCGCTCAACGGATAAAAGGTACGCCGGGGATAACAGGCTGATGACGCCCAAGAGTCCATATCGACGGCGTCGTTTGGCACCTCGATGTCGGCTCATCACATCCTGGGGCTGGAGCAGGTCCCAAGGGTATGGCTGTTCGCCATTTAAAGTGGTACGTGAGCTGGGTTTAGAACGTCGTGAGACAGTTCGGTCCCTATCTGCCGTGGGTGTTTGAGACTTGCGAGGCGCTCTCCCTAGTACGAGAGGACCGGGAGGGACGCACCTCTGGTGTACCGGT